>Ga0163146_10000157_pt1 | contig 90920 bp, 87 predicted proteins | sample OliLakLV19MP7G1_FD_148648 | JGI IMG/M metagenome (GOLD analysis project Ga0163146, IMG submission 148648) | Freshwater microbial mat bacterial communities from Lake Vanda, McMurdo Dry Valleys, Antarctica - Oligotrophic Lake LV.19.MP7.G1 | ecosystem: Environmental > Aquatic > Freshwater > Lake >... | reverse complement strand
CTCGCTCATCCAACACCGATGCCAGCGATCGGTACTTCGATTCAATCTGCTCTATCGCGGACGCAACCTGCATCCCGCTTTAGAACACAGCGTCCAATATTTATCAAGTTATTTATGCGCGAGTCCTTAGTGAAGAGTGTTACGCTGAACGCCTTCTTCGGCGAGGCGGATTTCCTGTTCGATCCCCGCGCCGTCTATGACCCGATCTGGAACCGTTGGATCATCGTCGCGACCAGGAGGGCGAATTCAGCGGCTGATCCCGTCAAAAAGTTCCGGCTTGCGGTGTCCACAACTTCAAATCCGACGGGTAGCTTCTTCATCTATACTGTGAACTTTGGTGGCGGGGTTATCCAAAATGGCGACTTCTGGGATTACCCCCAGCTAGGTTTTGACCAGGACGCGGTTGTCGTCACCGGAAACGTCTTTTCCTCCTCATCGATCTACAGAACCACGGCGATGGTGCCCTTAGCCAAGGCTCGCCTGTATAACGGCCTGGGGACTGCTGCTCCCCTCTTTACCGGTCTTGCCGCTACTCTGGCTCCCCCGATCGTTCAGGATCAAAATGCCAATGCCTACTTCGTCGCTGCCAATAACTTCGTGCAACTGCATCTCTACCGGGGGACCAACCTAAGCAATCCGGCGAATGCGACCCTGGTGCAACAAGCCTTGGTTGCCGTGCCGACCTACAGCGTTCCGCCTGCTGCGGTGCAACCGGGCACCGCGGTGAAGCTGGACGCCCTCGACCGGCGGTTCGTGAATGCGAGCAGCCAGGTTGGCGACTCGCTCTGGAACGTCCATTCCATCACTTCAGGTGGCTTGGCAACGCCGAAGTTTTATCAGATCGATACGGAGGGCGCCGGGGCGAATTCGATCAAGCAGCAAGGGTTCTTCTTTGCAGCCGGGCCCTCGCACGACTGGAACGCCTCGATTGCCGCGAACGCTGCAGGCGAGGCATTCGTGACCTGGTCATCCACTAACCCAGGCATAGGCGTAAATGCGCAGGTTAGGGTCTCGGGCCGTCAGCCTGCGGACCCGCTTGGAATCATCGGGTCTGGGGTTTCCCTGTTCCAGAGCCCGACGGCCTACACGCAATTTTGTGCGAGTTGTGCTCCGAATGTGACGAGGTGGGGCGATTACTCTGCCGTCTCGCTCAGGCCCAACGCGGCTGGCGCTTGTGCGGCGAACAGGCGGGCATGGGTCACGAATCAGAAAACTAACGGCCCCACGACCTGGGGGACCAGGATCGCCCAAATCGGCTTCTGCTAAGACACTGGGCCGTTCTTCTGCTGCGGCAGCGGGGCGCCGACTGGTGTCCCGTTGCCGAACGCAGCCACAGCGATTGGGTGAAAGATGGTGAACAGTCGACAGGGGTGGGGAATCGTGTGTGTGACGTTGGGACTAGGCCTCCTGGTCATTGGAGATGCCGACAGTCTTGCCCCTTGGAACCCTGATTCTCAAACCGCGACCAGTAAAGAGCAAGAGACAGAACACAAAACGCCCAAAATGGGGGTTCTCGTTGGCCGAGCCACACGGGGACCCTCCTCTTCCGTCGAAAGCCCCGCCGGGCAATTCGGCCCCTCGCCGGCCTCTAATATCCGCATCGTGATCTCTATCGAGGCAGCTGAGGCGATCACGACTGGCCTGACGGATACACGTGGGGAATATCGAATTGATCTCACGTCCGGCAGCTACCTGGTCGAAATTGCTCCCCTCGCCGGGATAGAATATACGAAGGATCTACCAGCCGTGGTCGCCATCTCTGCAGGGCGGGAAACGCGCCTAGATTTTCACATAGACACAGGGATTCGTTAGCCCTGGGGAAGACCTTATGGAGCGGAATCGATGGAAGAGGGCAATGTTCATGTGTGCTGGTCTGCTGTCGATGCTTCTCCTCTCGGGGTGCGGGGGAGAGAGTCAGCCTGGTGACTATTCCGGGAGGCTAGTACTCTCTGTGCGGGGGGATCTGCTGAGCGCCAAGATCGAGGGGGTCCCGATCGAGATAGTGCTGGCGGAGCTGGCTCGGCAAACTCAGGTGAAAGTCTTCGTTGCAGAGTCGATGACGGGGGAATTGATTACTCTCGAACTGGATTCCCTGCCTCTGGAACATGGAATCAAGCAGATCTTACAAGATAAAAAATATGCCCTGCGGTATACCGACCGGCCTGCATCGAGTCGCGGGAGTGCTGGCGCAACAATTACGGAGATCCACGTGGTGGGAGCAAGAGCCAAGCCGGCTCAATCTGCAACCAGTGCGGCATCGGTACAAAATAGGAGGAGTAGGACTGTGGATGCAGCCGGTCCTCAGGTTGCGGACGAATCGACAATTGCCTCACTAATAGCGGCTGTGAATAGCCCGGACCCTAGGGACAGGCATGCAGCAGTAGAGGCGCTTGTTGGAGTAGGAGATGACTTGGCGGTGGCCATGCTGGGCCAACTCGTAATGAGCGACGTGGAAGTTCGGGAGACGGCGGCCATGACTTTGGCCGGAATGGGTTCTGCCAAAGCCCTGGGGATGCTGGGGCAACTCATTGCGGACGGCCGTCCTGATGTCAGACGGAACGCCGCGGAGGCCATTTCTTCGATCGGCGGTGACCAGGCACTCATGCTTCTCAGAGGCTCCCTTACAGATTCTGATGCTGGAGTTCAGGTGGTAGCGGCCGCGGCGCTCGACGTGCTGGATTAGCGCAACTGTCGCAAGGTGGGACGGGAGTAGACTAACCTTGTCAGTGTCGGAGTGGCCTGTACCAAGTAATTGTGTACTGAGTCTGTCGTCAAGATGGCTGTTCTTTGAGTCATGATCATCGCGTCAGAGCGGGGTAAGGCAGCCTGCAAGTGTCTGTTACAGACCATCAGCATAGCGTCAGTTGACTCGCCAGACCCTCAGGAGTGTGATTTCCCCCTTCTAATTTTTCTTTTTTCTCCTAGGCAAAAATCTTTTCAACCGGTGTGTGAGTTTCATGGCCGATAGAGCATACAGGTGGGTGAGTTTATGGACAGGATGCTCGAAGCTCGGCTCCAAGCTATTGTGCAGGAATTGACCGGACCTAGGAGCCTGTCCGACATTGAGAGACCTGCATCATGTTTTCCCTTCCTTCGTGTCCGATCACGGATACACGGTCAGGAATTGTCCTCTTTCCCGGCTCCGTGGATCCCGTTCTTCCCTCCGCTCATCCCCTGCAGGCCTAAGGCGCTGGTCGGCAGCGGGTGGTCCGCCAGAGCTTCAACACGTTGTGGGTTGTACAGATCAGCGCCCATTCACCGCGGACTTGGCCATGGCCTCGCAACAAGAACTGCCGGAACCCGCGTCCCTGCTTGATCATGCGTGATGGAACTTAAAAGTACGACGACGCCAATCTGGCAGGGGGGCAGGACGAGGTATGAGGTCGGTCCCACCCGCCAGCGCACTGAAATGTGTGGCGGTGCCCTTCTTGGAATCCCACCAGATTGGTGTGATGGTGGTTCATGAAGTCTGTCAGCTGTTGCTGACGTTTGGGTGAGATCTGGGTGATCGGTCTGCCGAAGCGGGGAGGCATGGCGGAGGTGACGAGCAGTGAGCAATGGATGCTGGGGGTGTTATTCTATTTCGCACTAGAAACAGCATTAATAATCCAGTCCCATCCGGCGATGCTTTTGACGCGATCCGGTGAGTGTTCGAGATCGCGTAGCGCGGCAACCAGATGGTCTTCGAGGGCGTCGATACTGTCGAAGACGCGGTTGTGGAAATGCTTTTCTCGCAGTGCGTCCCAGAGATGTTCCTGCGGGTTCAGTTCGGGCGAATACGGCGGAAGGAACAGCAGGCGCAGATTGTTGGGCAGGCGGAAGTCCTTACTTTTGTGCCACCCGGCACCATCGAGCACCATGACCCCGTTGTCGTTCGGGTAGCGACGGGCGATCTCGTCGAGGAAGAGCTGCATGCACTCGGAATTGACCTGCGGCAGCATCAGGCTGTCGAAGCAACCGTCCTGCGGGCTCACGGCACCATACGCGTAGGTATATGGCGGCGTCACCATGGCGCTTACGAGCGGTCGGGCCGGGCGGCGGCACCAACAGTAGCGGGTGTCTGAGATGCGCCCGAACCGTGCCTCGTCCTGAAACATCAGCTGGAGCGGTCGTCCGTTGTGCCAGGTCGCGACGATTTGGTCCAGCGTCCCCTGGAGTTTTTTTCCCAGTCCTCACGGGCCACGGCGTCTCCTTGCGGGTGGGCCGTGTCCGGGGCCAGTTTGCGCCAGCCGTTGCGCGCCAGCATGCGATAGATCGTCGAGAGCGCCACCGGCTTGCCCAGTCGTTGCTCGACTTTCTCCTTGAGCGGCGGAACGACGACGACCCCGCCGCGCAGGGCGTCCGCACGTACGGCGTCCAGAATCTGCGCTTCGCGCTCCAGCGTCGCATGGGCGCGGTTGCGCAAGGCTCGCTTGGGGCGCGGCGCCTCGCGCTCATGGCGCGCCACCTTGCAGTAGCGCGTGCGCAGATTGCACGTCGCTCCGACTGACCGGCCGATAGCCCTCGCCGTCTGTTTCAGCGACAAACCCATTTCCAGCGGCAGCAACACCGCTTGCGCCGTCCTCAATTCATCGGCGGTCTTCGCTGTCCGCAACAACTCCCGTGCCGCTGCCAGTTGATCGGCCCCGCCCGCCTTTCGCGCCATGACCTTCCTCCGGTGGAAACCATGGCGCTTATTATTGCATTTTCTAATGCGAATTGGAATTACTCGAGCTCGCAGTCGATCTAGATAGTGTTCCCAGCAGCAATCCGAATAGCCGTTTCGATCTGAAGACCTTCTTCTGGCAGGCTGCACCTGGCAGGGAGCGGTCTTGGCGCCCAGTGTCACGTTGCTTTGGCGACCCACCACGTAGCTCTAAACTGACCATGTTGTTTTTTCATTCTGGCATTTCCTAAGAGGTGAGCTTTACGCGTAGCGCAGCGGTTCTGCGCTCTTGGCAGGATCGAGTGCGACCTGCGCGCGGAATCAGTTCGTGGCCTGGTGGGTTGCTTTTAATTAGCCTTGACCTGAACCGTACAGAGCGCGAATGAACTTCTGAGTATCCTGTCAGAAAATGTCCATTGCGCATCGAAAGCCTGTGCCACTGGGGCGGCTGTCCATCGTGCCCCAGTCTCGGTCGCTCGTGCGAAGACTGATTGCCGGCTTGAGCCAGGATCCGCCGCGCATCGCTTTGATCGCCCCGCGAGGAGGGCCCTGAGGGTCTGAGAGAGGGGCCTCGCGGTAGTAGTTCGAGTTATACCAATCCTGTACCCATTCCGCGACGTTGCCTGCCATGTCATAGAGGCCATAGGGACTCGCGCCTTCCGGAAAGCTGGCGACCTGCATGGTCAGTACTTCTCCCTTAATACCATGCTTTTTTGAGATTGTTGCTCCCTCGCCCTTGACCCAAAAGGCGTCCCAGTCCGCTCCGCTCTGAAAGTCGATGGTGCGTCCCGCCCAATAGCTGGCGCTGTTGGCCTTCTTGAAGTCCCACTCATTTCCCCAGGGGTAGCGGCGGCCATCAAGGGAGAGGTGTTCGCGGTAGGAGAGCAGGGTATACGGCGAACCTCGTCGATCTCGTCGCCGAGATGGCACATGATGTGGAATGTGTCGAAGATGCCATGCCCCTGTGGCGCATGGCCCGTGAGCGAGGGGCACGAGAGCTTCCATCTGTCTATCGCGGCAGGCAGGATGCGTACCGTCTTTTCCCTGCCCAGTGCGGCGCAGAAGAGTGTTGTGTCGGTCTCGGTGCGCTCTTGCCGTCATCCCAGATTAGTCGCCTATGATCGAGATCGCTGACAACGATGCGGTAGTCGTGACCCTTCCGAATGGCAATCTCGATCGCCCGCGGCGCGGGCAGGCCAGGCGGGTGCCCCGCGGCTGCATATAGACCCTGTCGAGGTCTTTGACGTTGCTATCGTGGAGGCCTTTCGCCTTGGTCATTTTCATGCTTGCGCAACGTGCGGCATCGACAGGCTTTCGTGGGACGCGCCGATGTGAACGTATGGCCCCGTCATCTCCGCTCATCGCTATAGCGGTTCAGTCAGGCTACGAACAGGCGTAGCCAGCTAACTGAATCGAATTGGATTCACCCCTGTATCTGTTTGGATAACACCGGCTGAGATCAACGAGCTGTTCCATAATACGTGTATAGCACTACATGGCAATATCCTATGATGTTGAAATTACGTAGAGTACGAACACTTTCCGATGTATTCGCTGTTCCTGTTCCATTCCGGCATCTCGTTTGCATTGGACCAAAACAGGATCGCACAAGAGAAGGTCTGGTGGGTACAGGACTCTTGCCGAATTCTGGTGCAGTCCACGGGACTGCCTGAAAAAATGTGCTCGGCCATGGATCAAGGGCCGGGAAGACACGAAGTTGCGTGCCAGTTTGTCTGAGCGCGTGGCCATGTGGCGTAAGGGCTTAAGTCGCGTGAAGAAGCGCGCCACCAGATTGCGGTCTTGATACATATGGCGATCATAGTCTCGTTAGTCGGTGCGGTTGCACAGGGTGCAGAGTCGGTGAGGGATGCTGGGCCTTCGCTGATTTCTTTTTCATTCATCCAGCTGGCCGGCAAAACCCGGCATATAAGGAGGTTTTTTATGGCAAAAGTGAAGACGGTAAAATGGCTCGCGACAGGCGCACTCGTCCTCGGGGTCGCCCTCATGGGAGGGACCGCATGGGCCACGAATATGTTCGGACCCGCTAACACGTGCACCGGACTTAACTGTGGTGCTCGATTGATTCAAGGGACGGTCATGGCGTCTGCTGGCTTGGCCTCCGAACCCTGGACCGCGGAAATTTATTCTCCCCCTGGTCGTTGCTTTCGTCTCGCTGTGACAGCAGAGGGAGCGGATCTCGAGACGGTGGTCCGCGCACCTAATGGTCAGGTGTTCAGGAACGACGACGGTTTTGCTGCGGGCTGTGGTTTGTGCCCTGTCGTCAAGATTGCGAATGCCCCTAACAACGGTTGGTACGCAGTATCAATCGGCCACTTTAACGGAGCCGCAGTGAATACCAATTTTACGCTGCAGTACAGCCTGTACAACCTTGGGAACCCCAACTGTGCAGGTGCGACGGTTCCAGTCAACGCTGCAGAGACTGACACGAAGAGCCAGAAGAGCCCCCAGTTCGAGCTGAGCCCACAACAACAAGAGGAAGGGGCACCACCCGTTCAATAACATCCATGCGCAGTGGCAGTGAAGGCCCCCGGCAGGGAGTTTCCATAGCTCCCTGCCGGGGGCCTCTCCCTGTCCTGTGCCTCATTGGACCTGCCCACTGACCTGGCCCCTCTGATTCACGAGGGGAAGCAGGCTCAGTTCGAGTGATCCGCCCGGCCCATCCGGTATAGCGAAATGGTCATGACGCGCCTGGCTGAAATGTTAGAGCCATGATGGGCAGTGTGAACGGCCAGTTCCGCCTGAGACAGTGAACCGCATCGAGGTTGGGCCTGCTGCCCCCCACGATGGCATGGTCTCGATGAGCCCCCGGCCTATGCAACAAGGCGTACCAGCGCCTCAACGTCCTCACCCGGCTGCTCGAGCCGATATGAAATTAGGTCGAAAGCACCCCCGCGAAAAGGAGAAGACCTTCTGTATTCTTAGCCTTAACCTGAACCGTGCAGAGCGCTAGCAGGATGCTGAAAAAGTCCGCCAGCGGCGTTCTCTCGTCGCTCAGAGGCTCAACGTACCGAAGCGTACGCCTCGCCTCTTCGCTCACTGCAGCCTTGCTGGACAGCCTTTTTGAGCATCCTGGAACTATTTTGACATCGACGTCATATGGAGGATTCCAACGGCATTTTGTGCATAAATCGAGTTTTTCCTCAGACTGCTAGTGATTAGCTATCCTGTCAGAAGGCGTCCATCGCGCAGCGAAATCCTGTGCCACTGGGGCGGCTGTCCATCGTGCCCCAGTCTCGGTCGCTCGTGCGAAGACTGATTGCCGGCTTGAGCCAGGATCCGCCGCGCATCGCTTTGATCGCTCCACGAGGAGGACCCTGAGGGTCTGAGAGAGGGGCCTCGCGGTAGTAGTTCGAGTTATACCAATCCTGTACCCATTCCGCGACGTTGCCTGCCATGTCATAGAGGCCATAGGGACTCGCGCCTTCCGGAAAGCTGGCGACCTGCATGGTCAGTACTTCTCCCTTAATACCATGCTTTTTTGAGATTGTTGCTCCCTCGCCCTTGACCCAAAAGGCGTCCCAGTCCGCTCCGCTCTGAAAGTCGATGGTGCGTCCCGCCCAATAGCTGGCGCTGTTGGCCTTCTTGAAGTCCCACTCATTTCCCCAGGGGTAGCGGCGGCCATCGGTACCGCGAGCGGCCTTTTCCCATTCTGCCTCGGTCGGCAGGCGCTTGCCAGCCCAGGTGCAGTAGGCCACAGCATCCTCCCAACTGACGTTCACCACGGGATGGCTGCCGATACCGGACATCGGTACATTGTTTTCCCACAATGTGGAAGCAGGGTTCGAGTGTGCGGGTGCGCGGTGTCCGGCGGTCAGGACAAATCGCGCGTAGGCGTCGTTCGTAACTTCGTAGCGGTCGATCCAGAATGATCCGATATAGACAAGGCGTTGTGGCTGTTCGTCAGGAAGTCCGTCGCTGCCGAGCGGATTCCCCATCAGAAATTCTCCGGCCGGTACCAGAGCCATGTCGTTTGGAGAAGAGGCGCTCATGGCCGATGGCGTATGGCTGATGGCAAGAACAAGAAACAAGAATGAGAGAGGGATCAACCGAGGCACAATTAGTGTTTCTTCATTCCACAGGATTTGGCAATCGCATCGCGGTAGGCCAGCCAGAGCGTCAAGCATTTTTTGAGGCAGCTCAGCACGGCCTGTTGCTGGGTGCGTGTTGTGGCGTAGTTCACGACCATGGCATAGGCATCATGACGGTGGCCGGCTTCGACCATTTGGTGCGCACGAATCAGATCCAGAGAATCGGGGGAGAGGCCGTGATATTTCACGAGCGCGTGGCGTTGGACGATGGCTTCGATCTCTTCGGCAGTCTTGGGCTTGGATGGGTCGGCGATTTCGGCGCGATCCTTGACGCTGCCTTCGACGAAGATCGTGAGGGCGGCTGCTCCGATGACCCAGTCCCGATTATTCGAAACACGGTCGAGCCAGGCACGGTAACGCCGACTGGCCGGTAAGAGTCTCACCGCGTCGAAGTCGCGCGCCGGCAACCCAAGGCCTGCCATCATGGCCAGGAATAGTTCCGGGTGAGACTTTCCCAGCGAAAGTCCCCCTGTGTCTTCTTCATAAATATTCTCGGCGAGCATTCGGCGGATCGGGGCCGGGGGGTTCTGCCCGTGAATGTGTGCCAGGAATACAGGAAAGTCACGTACGTATACGCCATATTCCTGTTGGAAGTGGCGCTTGAGTTGATCGACAGTGACGGTACCATCGGTGAATGCCGGCCAGGCCCAATGATGCTTACGGTCCATCATGCGCAGGAGTTCTTCTTGGAATCGACTTTTCGTCATGGGGCGTGTCATGTCTGTTGCCTTCCTAGTGAACGGGTCTATACAATTCGATGAGGTGGAGGTGCGTGCATGAATCCTATAACGATTCAAAATCCAGAAGACATCTTAACGATGCTGGCCGAGGTGTCCTTGCGAGGGTCGGGTTTTGTGACGGACTGTCTTCTCGACTATGCATTGGAAGAAGGCTTCACTGAGCCGATCTTTCTCAATGCCAGCGGGGAAGACCCCGACGCCTATTTCAAAGGCCAAGCGCCTGCCTGGGCGGTATATCAGATCCGAGAATGGAAACGTGTCTTGACTGTTTCGGGCGGTCCCGGCAAAGAGCGCCGCGTGCAAATTACAGAAACCCCATAACCCTTCCTGAGTGTAAGAGGGAATGCAGAGAAAAAGCAATGAAACGACGGAGGGTCAACTGCCTGTCGCCGGTTTGAGGATGGAGTGTGTCCCATGCCGATGATTCGACTCACTGAGCCGCACAGTATGGGCGAGCTGGCAATGATTAAGAGTCTGCTGGAGGGCAACGGGATCGCCTACATCGTGCAGAACGAACATGTGAGTAGCTTGTATCCAGGACTCCCCATTCTCAACTCGAGTGTCATGGTTAACGCGTACGATCAGGTCTATGCGGAAGTGTTGCTGAGCTTACTGCGGTTGGAGGGAGGTGATGATTCGTCGCAGCCGTAACGGACTTCTTTTCTTTCAGCGTGCTCGACAATTTTTCCCGTCCACCCGTGGGCCTGACAAGACAGTTTTTTCGCCAATTAAGTTTGCCTGCCCCAAGTCAGGTTCTGGCGAGTGAGGTGGGCTGGGTTCGCAGCCAAGGTCGAGCGAAGACTCGACCGACTGAACCTTGCTACGGTCGTGGTTTGGGGCTATGTGGATTGGATGGGGACTGGGTGGGGAGCCGTTCACCGGACCCCTGAAACCATCCCCCGATCAGCTTGCCTTCTTCAATGTACAGATAGCGGTGCTTCACCACTGCGCTGCTTTCCCAATCTTCAAAAATCCATTCTTCTCGACGGATGCCTTCCTTGGTAAAGGTCGTGTTGATGGTTTGTGGCCCACCCCAGGCTTCCAACACCTGTTCTTTCGACATCCCGACCATGACCCGATGTTCCGCGATATGGTGTTGAAAGTCCGGGTCTTTGAGTTGTGCGATGAGCGGCCAGATCACCATGATGAGAACAAACAGGCCAAGCCCGGCGTAGATGATAACCCGAACCGATCGTCGGCGGATGAAGGGGGTTGGTTCTTCCAGATCGGGTGGAGAAGCGTTCATGGATTCATGGGTCGCCACGGTGGTGTGAGACATAATGCGCCGCATCGTAGCAACGTAAAATGGAGAGAGTCAAGCAAAGTGAAACAGTTTGTCTCAATCTAATCAATGAGATAGGGAGAGTATGTATACTTATGGTGATGGGTTTATTCAAAAATGAGATGATTCAAGGAGATCGTCGAGACCACTGTCTCGTTGATGGTGGTACGGCCGCCATTATTTTGGGAACTCTGCTCCTCTTGAGCAGTAGCCTTCTATTATCGGGGACCGTTTTTGCCACGACCATCTATTCCTATGTTGATGAACGTGGTACTCCGGTTCTGACCGACAACTTCGAGCGTATTCCCGAATGGTATCGTGCGAAGGTGCAAGTGACTGAACAGGCTCCCAAAGGCGCAACCGATCATTCTGCCGCTGTAAGACTACAACAGAAGATTGCCGATTGGGCACACAGCCAAGATGGCATGCTCGGTACATTCACTCCGAGTATTTCCGGGGTGACTCCCTATCAGTCTAAAGTTCTCACCTTCGGGGGTATCGCAACGGTGGTCTGCCTACTTGTCAGACTTTTTATACGAAGCCAAGTTGCCAAGTTTGTGTCACTCTGGTGCTTGATCATGGTGGGTTTGATCGCTCCCGCCTTGTTCTTTACCTCGCAGGATGCCCCGCTGGATCGATTGACCGGTCAGGCGGAGAAGATACAAGAGAAACAGCAAGAACACCTCCAGCGCGCACTCTGATCCCTACATTTCCTCCTCATCGCTGCGTCATGAAGCCCAAGCGGGCGGGTGCGTAGCTGCGTACGGTTACGACAGTATTTCTGAGTTGAGCGCCTGTGACCTCTCTCTCGTGCCAGACACACGATTTGCTTGTGGGCCCATAGGCGGCCACAAATGCGTCGAGGGCCTGACGTAATTCCTCGACATCTCAAAAGCTGGTAGTTATGAACACCCTTTGAGTAAGGTCTCCATGCAGACTTCAACTTGGTTATGCCAACTGGCCGACGTCGGCGTGAAATGAAACACGACATTGGGGTGTGCGGCCAACCACGGATCGTTCCGTTTGTGAATGCAATAATTGTCCAGGCTCACGTGAATGTCCTTGCCCTCGGGCATCTCTGCCATCAGCTGATCCATGAAGTCCAGAAACGTGAGTCCGGAACGTGTCAACGACTTTGAGACACTTGCCCTGGGGGTTTAGTGTTCACCCTCATCTGTCGGCGTCGTGATCACGTGAGGCGAGACGACCACGGTCTCCGATACCACCCAATCCCCTCAACATTCATGGCGACCCGTCGGTCGTCTGCGATCGAGATCGTGGCTCCTGCGCCATTCTGCGAGGCCGATTCTTCCTTCGGCGGGTTGATCCAGACCGCATGAGGCAGCAGGGGTGGCTGGGGCGGCTTCCGCACGAAGCGTTCCGGGTGTGCGGCATAGGTGGCACTGAGCACCCGCTGCCGGGCGTCACGCACCGTCGAGGCCCGCCCGTCGTGCACGGCGGGCGGCGTCATCAGCCCAATGCCGGAGTGGCGATGCTCGCCGTTGTACCAGGAGAAGAACCCCTGGCAGAAGATACGGGCGTCCTCGAGGCTGCCGAAGCGTGCCGGGAAGTCCGGCCGGTATTTCAGTGTCTTGAACTGGGCCTCCGAAAAGGGGTTGTCATTGAAGACCTGGGGCCGCGAATGACTCCGCGTCACCCCGAGATCCGCCAGCAACAGTGCTACGGGCTTGCTGGTCATGGACGTGCCCCGATCGGCATGGAGGCATAACTAGCCTGGCCCAATCCCCTGCCTCGCGCAGGTCTCGGCGATCAGCCGCTGGGCCAGCGCGGCCGACTCGCGCGGCGCGACCATCCAGCCGACCACGTACCGGCTGAAGATATCGAGGATCACGTAGAGGTGGACGTACGTCCACTTCACCGGACCCAGGAGTTTCGTGGTATCCCACGACCACACTGCATGCGGCCCCGTGGCCAGCAGTTCCGGCTTGTGGTAGGTCGCGACATCTTTCCTGAAACTTACCGGTATCTCATGGGGATTCCCTTGCGAAGAACGCCGCCGCCCGTGTTCGAAAATCCCGCGCATTCTTCAGCGTCTGACTTTCCCCTGTGAGCCGTGCCAGCGCGTCCTGCTCGGCCCGCATCGCCTGGCCTGTGAGGCCCTGGGATTCGACCTGTTGCTGCTCGCTCCGCCAACGATACAGCACATTGTCTGAAATCACGAGCTCCCGCGCCAGCTGGGCCACCGGCCGACCAGATTCCCGTGTGAGCCGGACAGCCTCGGACTTGAATGCTTCGGTAAACTGACATCGTGTGGGTGTGGCCATGCTGCCATCCAATTTCATCGTTCTCCCACTTATGGAGGTGTCTGTGAAATCAGGGGAGGGTCACTTTGAATAGGGGTGACCACCTTTCGAGGGACCCCCTACATAGTCGGTATTGCTTTTTGGGACACACAAAAGGCATTACTGTAATGTGTTTCCGAGGACGGACGGATTGACATGACAGAAACGGAATGGGGCCGATGACGGACTGTCAACAAAGTCACAGCGAGTGGGTGGCGGCGTTGAGATCGATACGATAATGAGTACAGGATGGGACAGAAGGTCCAGATACGACTATCCAAAGTGGAAAAGCGCTCTTTCTGAGCAGTCAGGGGGTTGTCGGTTTCGGTGGATCAGGGTCCGGTGTTGATCAAGGAGTGAAGATCTATGTGCCGACCCCATCAGCGTTGCCGAAACTCCAAACATAGGCAGAAGTTCGCTGGACGAAGAGATTACCGGTCGGAAAACCAAATGTAACGGTGCCTGCTTCGTTAGTCTGAAGTTCGTGTTCTAAATCCTTGGGGTTTATATCGCCGGGTTAGGTTTTCGATGAGTCGCGTTCAAGGTGAGGATTTTTTTCTTTGTGATGCCAATCTCCCGTATAGATAGCGAATTGGTGAATGAGAGAGTCGTGAATTAACCGGTTTGCTTGTTTAGGGGTCCTTCAATGAAGCAATCCTGCAGAAAGACATTGCTGCAGGGAGTCCTATCACTGGTCATCCTTGTAAGCGTGAGCCAGTTTGCCATTCCACGATCGGCGCAAGCGGACCCGAGTCGAGTGGGGCAGGAAGCAGCACCCGCCCCTCAAGCCGACGAAAAGACGTCGTTGATTGTGACGCAGGATTATTTCCTCGGCCCCGAGGATGTCCTCGATATCACGGTGTGGAAAAATGCCGATCTCTCCAAGCAAGTCACAGTTCGTCCTGACGGAAGAATTTCGCTTCCCTTGATCGGAGACATTTCGGCGGTCGGGAAAACCGCAGCCCAACTGTCTGGAGACATTTCGGCAAAGTTGAAAGAATATAAAGAAAATCCTTCGGTATCGATCGTCGTAAAGGAAGTGAATAGCTACGCGATGTATGTATTGGGAGAAGTGGTGAAGCCAGGAAAGTACCCTCTCAAGACCAAAACGACATTGCTCCAGGCCATTACGATTGCGAGTGGCCTTACGCCCACGGCGGCCAGGAACAAGATCGTGGTGTTCCGCTTCTCGAAGGAAGGCGGAGGTCGGATCAAAATGAAGGCCAGTTACGATGACATTGTGCTGCGAGACGGCACCATCCAAGACATTGAATTGAAACCAGGAGACCAAATCGTCGTGCCTTCGGAAACGATGGTGTTGATGCCATGAACCTACGGACGATGTTCGGTGCGAAGACAGGTTACGTGCTGCTGATCACCGCTCTGTTAGGCAGCGTGGTCGGCTGTTCCACGCCATCGAGAGAGATGGTCGAAGAGGCCGCCAACACGAAGAAGGAATTCTTGGTGGGGCCGGAGGATGTGCTCGACATTGTGGTCTGGAAAAATGACGATCTCTCTCAGAAGGCTGTGGTGGTGAGGCCTGATGGCAAGATTTCAATGCCATTGATTGGAGAAGTGAATGCAGGCGGACTGACCGCGAATGAACTAGCGAGCCAGATTGCCTTGCGACTGAAGGAGTTCAAGGAACGCCCCGCCGTAACCGTGAGCGTGAAAGAAGTCAACAGTTATTACTTCTATATCCTAGGGGAAGTGGGCAAGCCCGGCAAGTATCAGCTCAAATCACATGCGACCGTCTTGCAGGCAGTGGCGGTGGCGAATGGGTTCACGGTCTATGCCGCAAAGAATAGAATGCAGGTGATTCGGACCGTGCAAACCGAAGATGGAAAGTCGCGCGAAATCCGGATTCCAGCCCGCTATGATGACATGATCTCTGGACTTGGGGAGATCGGAAATTTCGTCCTCAAATCAGGCGATGTGGTGGTCGTGCCGTAGAGGCATGGCATAGAGGTATGGCATGGCAGGGACGAGGGGTAGTCATGTTGGTCGTTGGGGCTACGATAAGCGGCATGGCGATGATGAATCCAGGTCCAGTTCAAGGACAGGCGGTTATTCCCTCAACACCGACACCGAAAACTATTGCAGGACCAGAGACAAACATTATTCCATCGATCACCTTGTCTGAGCGGTATGACAGTAACGTGTTTTTTGTCCCTGGTGGCAACCGTGAGGACTATGTCACGACGGTCTCTCCGCAGGTACGGGTGGTTCACAAGAGGCAGTTGATAGAAGGAACGGTCGGCGGCGGGGTTACCGCCGAGACGTATGTGAAAAATCCCGGGCTCAACTATGTGGCGGCAAATGGCTTAATAGATCTGAATCTCGATGGAGCGATGAACGAACTCGTGCGGGGATTGGGACTGAAAATATCAGATGCATTCTACTATACGCCCCAACCGCCGGCATTCGCCGCTCCAACTGGTGGTGGGCAGCTTCCAGAATCATTTGTGCGTGGGATCCAGGCCCGGCGAGCGAATTCCTCCACAAACGTTGGGACTGTGGCTGCGTCCTATGCCGTATCTTCGCGACTGAGTTTCACTTCGACGTATACAGATCAACGAATACGATTCGGGAATCCAACTTCTACACCAACCGGAGGGGTACAGGGCACTTTCATCGACACAACCTTCCACACTGTAAAGTCTGGACCTGTGTTCAAGGTGTCCTCAATAGACACCGTGACGCTGTATCATCAATACCAAACGGGTACGTTTGGGGGCCAGGGCTCCAAGAGCAGCTTCTCCACTCAGGGTGTGATCGCAGGATGGACCAGCCCGATTACCCCGACACTCACAGCAAGTATGACCGCAGGAGTCACTGTTTTTAGCGGCACCAACAATCTTCAATATCTGGCATCTGCGTCTCTGCTGTGGAACGGGCAGGATACCGACCTCGCGCTCTCCTATTCGAGAGTGATCTCGCCGAGTTTTTTTATTGCGGGTGTGCCATTACTGAGCCAGGTCGTGACTGCCACTGCGACACATCGCGTGACGGAGGCGCTGTCACTCTTACTCAACGGGAATTATGCGATCAATCAGTCGATCCCGGATAGTTCGCTCCTGAAGTTTGAGTCGTATTCCGTGACGCCTAATGTGCAGTATAAGGTGAATCGAGTCATGACTGCGACGTTGTCCTATACCCATAGCATGTTTGACCAAACGTCCTCGTCGCAAGGGGCCAGTTTCGATCGAAATCTTGTCATGGTGAGGCTATTTGCGGAGTGGGAATGAATATGAACGAACCAGCATCGAACAACCCAGCATCGGTCGTGATCCAAGAGTACTGGGCAATGATCGTCCGGAGGAAATGGCTGGTCATGAGTTCGGTCCTGGCCGGCATCGTGGTGGCAGGTGTGTTGTGCCTGGTGCTGCCCAAGAGTTATCGCTCCAGCACATTAATTCTCATTGAAAATCAGAAAATCCCTGACGACTACGTCAAAGGCATTGGAGGGGCGAGCATCGAGGAACGACTGACGATGATCCAACAGCAGGTGCTGAGCCGAACGCTGCTGAGCCAGACCATAGAAGAGTTTAAGCTCTACGAGGGACAGGTAAAGCAGGACGGCGTCGAATCGACGATTGAAGGCATGCGAAAAGCGATCAAGGTGGAGACAGTGGGAACGATCGGCGCCAGGGGGAAAAGCGTTGAAGCCGTGACAATTTCATTCTCGCACGAAAATCCGATGACAGCCATGAACGTCACCGCGAAGCTCGCCTCGCTGTTCATCGAGGAGAACCTGAAGGTGCGCGAACAACTTGTGACGGGAGTGTCTGCGTTTCTAGAACAAGAATTACATGATGCGAAGAAAGCCTTAGAAGCTCAAGAGCAAGCGATCAGTCACTACAAGTCGAAACATATGGGGTTGTTGCCTGAGCAAATGGAGGCCAACCTCAGAGCGCTCGATCGGTTGCAAACGGATCTCAGCGCAACAGATGAACTGATCCATAGCCTCACTGATAAGGTGAGTTTGGCGGAGAAATCCATCAAGGAATATGAGGCGAGTGGAACCACGCAGGGCGCATCGGGTGCGACAGCAACCAGTCATGCCGGGATGGACCCTTTGGTTGGAAGATTGCGAGAGTTGGAGCGAGCCCTGACGGCCCTGTTAGCAGCAGAGTACACGGAAACCTACCCGGATGTTGTGGAGACGAAGCGGGAAATCAACAGTGTGAAGAAACAGCTGGCTGCGAAATATGGGGATCCCGCTAAAGAAAAGGATGGCGATGCAGCGAAGACATTCGATCCCTACTTGAGAGAACTGATCAAACAACGAAACGAGCTATACGTTGAAGTGTCTTCGGTAAAGGACCGCCGCCGAAGGCTCGCGGAGCATATTAGGGAATTTGAGCATCGGGTGGAACAGACGCCATCGCGCGAGCAAGACGTCATGATCCTCATGCGTGATTATGAGAATAGGCAAAAGAATTACCAGGCATTGCTGGACAAACGGCTGAACGCCAACGTTGCAGAGAACCTGGAGAAGCGCCAAAAGGGCGAGCAGTTCCGCGTGTTGGACCCGGCCAATCTTCCTCAGACGCTCGATAAGCCCAATCGACTCCTCATTATGGTGTTGGGCTTGTTGGGAGGATGTGGACTAGGAGCAGGCCTGACGATCGGACTTGATCAATTGAATCCGACGTTTAAACGCCGAGAGGAATTGGAAATGTTGCCGAAGATACGAGTATTGGCAACGATCCCAAAGTTTTATTCCGGATCACGTCAGTTACGTCATCAAACAAAGAGTTCTCTCATTCGTGCCGATGTGAGTGCTCCCTTGCCTGCGGTACGAGCAGGTAGGCGGTTTCCATCTAGGATGTCCGGAGCACACGATGAGGAAGCGCTTCCACCACAGCTCAATCTTGTTACCAAGTGGCAGTCCCACTCGATTGCTGCCGAACAATACCGTATGGCTGCATCAAGACTGGTGTTGTCGACAGAGGGGCGTGGCTCGACAGTGATTCAAATAACCAGCGCACTCAAAGGGGAAGGGAAGACGACAACGGTCGTGAACATCGGATATGCGCTCGCCGGGAACCTGGGAAAGAAGACGTTGCTCATCGATTGTGATTTTCGCAATCCTGCGCTCAACGACTACGTGACAATACCTGCCCAGGCAGGGCTGATTGAGCTATTGGATGGCGAGGCGTCTCTGGAGAATTGTCTCGCCGCCATTGACGAGGTGCACTGCTTGATCTTGTCGGTTGGGAAAATGGGAGAGAATTTCAACGAGCTGAAGAGGATTCAGCAACTGAAAGCCATGTTACCCAATATCCGAATGACCTTTGACTATGTAATTATCAATGCCCCGCCGGTGCTGCCAAGTGCATCGGCGGGAATATTAGCCAGTTTGGCAGACCTTCATATCATGGTGATTCGAGCCGGAACCACGCCAAAACACGTCGTGCAGCAAGCCTTCACGGTGCTCGGGTTGAGCGGTGAAGCGCAGGTGGTTCTCAATGGAGTTGAGGCGCAAACCATGCCGTCTGCCATGTATGGCTATGCCATGATCGGCAGTGACAGAAGCGAGCAATCGATAGAAAGTGCGGCAAGATAATCCCTCCGCCTGAATCTGTGGCTGACGGAGTGGAAGGGGACGGAGGAATGAATGGTGAAACCGGGATGCACCGGAATGGCGGCAGCCCATTTAACGCGCGAGACTTGCGCGAAAAGCGGGACGGGTGGGAAAAGCGTGAAGCGTATCTCGTGAAGCGTCGTTCGTTTCCGGATTCGGACGTTTCACGCTTCACGCTTCACGTTTCACGGTCGTAGGTTAGGAGTAATCGACATGCCATGGTATGTAGTGAGCACAAAGTCTCACCAGGAACGACAGGCTGAACTGCACATCACGCAGTGGGGGATCGAGTGTTTCCTGCCATTGCTGAAGGCAAACAAAATCATTCGCCGGATGCGCAAGACGGTCATTGAACCCCTTTTCCCTGGATATCTCTTTGCACGATTCGACCTAGACAAGCATTGCCGGGCTGTGAGTTATGCCACAGGGGTGCGCAAAATTGTGGAGTTTGGCTCAGGACCCGTTAAGTTGGACCAGACCATGATCGACGCCATGAAGGAGAGACTGAACGATGGCTATGTGACGCTGATGCCTGTATGCCCGATGCAGGGACAGGTCGTGCGCATCAAGGGTGGTCCCCTTGCGGGGTTGGAAGCCGTATTCGTGCGGCAAATGACAGACCGGAATAGGGTCCTCTTATTTCTGAACACACTTGGGTTTCATGCCAGGCTGACCCTGAGCCTTGACCAGGTGAGCCTGCCTCAGGCGTTGTGAAGAGGTAACTGTCAGGCAGTCAAGTAGATAGGCTGAAGGCTGTGAGGGGTCAATCGTGCGTGACCACACAAAACTTCGGGCATTTGAGTTGGCTGACGAAGTAGCCATGTTGGTGTATCGGGTAACCGCAGGGTTTCCAAAAGAAGAGTTGTTTGGACTGACTTCTCAACTACGGCGGGCAGCAGTGTCCGTTCCTTCTAACATCGTGGAGGGGTGCGCTCGTGACAGTGAGGCTGATTACCTCAGATTTCTCAATATCGCCTTCGGGTCATTGAGGGAACTACACTATCAATTAAATTTGTCGAAGCGGTTGGGCTTCTTGCCCAACGATAATTCATCTTTGCTTGAACCCACGGTCGTAGAAACTGAGAAGGTTTTAAATGGCTTGATTCGTGCCTTGCGAGATAATGTATAGCCTTCAGCCTAAGAGCCTGAGGCACAAGCTGAAGGGGTTCAGGCTGAAGGTTTCGGAACATCTACCTCCAACCTCCAACCTCCAACCTTCAGCCTAAAAGACTTCTGCCTGAACCCCTGAGTAGAAACACATGAAAAAGCTGACGCTAAAACTACGTAATAGAATAACCGCGGGGAAGCGAAAGGTAGTACGTAAGCCGAAGAGGGTCCGCGAGAATATTGCGCGCAGTAATGGTGCACCAGGCAGCAGCTTGAAGAGCGGTGATCTCCAGGCCCAGGGATATCTCTGCATTGCGTCAGATGTGAAGCTGGGGGAGAACGTGAAGCTCTCGAAATTCATCAACCTCTATGGTTGCGAGGTCGGTGATGACACAAAAATCGGGGCCTTCGTCGAGATTCAAAAGAATGTCAAGGTTGGGAAGCGATGCAAGATATCGAGTCATACCTTCATCTGCGAAGGCGTGACGATCGAGGACGAAGTCCTCATCGGGCATAATGTCACGTTCGTCAACGACTCGTTTCCTCGTGCGACAAGCGCCACAGGCTCCCTTCAGACTGAAACGGATTGGAAGGTCGAGGTCACCCTGGTGAAAAGAGGCGCGTCGATTGGATCGGGAGCGACCATCCTCTCGAACGTCGTGATCGGCGAAAATGCGTTGATCGGCGCCGGCAGCGTTGTGACTCGCGACGTACCGGCAAACGCCATCGTGGTAGGAAATCCGGGGAGAGTGTTGCGGTATCTTGGATCGCGGTAGCGATCCAGGGGTTCAGGCTGAAGGGGGCAGGCTGAAGGTTTTTAGGCTGAAGGCTGAAGGTCGGATTTCCGAACACTTCAGCCTAAAAGCCTGGATCGCGCCTTCAATCTTCAGCCTGTTCCCAGCGCCTTCAGCCTGAACCCCTTCAGCCTATCTACCTAATAAGGAGCCACACATGAGCGATGAAAAAATTCCGTTTCTCGATCTCGTGACAGTCCATCGGGAGCTGCAGGATGAGTTCGTCGACATCCTCAAAACGGCTCTCGGTACCGCCGGATTCATCGGCGGGCCGATGGTCCAGGGATTCGAAGAGGATTTCGCCAAGTTCTGCGAATCGCGATGTTGTGTGGGCGTCGGGAGCGGTACCGATGCGTTGCGTTTCGCGTTCATCGCTGCAGGGGTGCGATCCGGCGATACCGTGGTGACGGTTCCAAATACGTTCATTGCGACGACCGAAGCGATTTCCCAAGCCGGGGCTCGCCCTGACTTTGTCGACATAGACGAACGGACCTACAACATGGATCCAGAGAAGCTCCGCCAGTATTTAGAGAAGGAGTGCTCGTGGGATTCAGGCGCGAAGCGGGCCTTCCACAAGCGAACGGGCAATCCGGTGACGGCAGTTGTTCCGGTACATCTGTATGGGCAGATGGCCGATATGGACCCTATTCTTGATCTGGCTACCCAATACAATCTCAAAGTGATCGAAGATGCGTGCCAGGCCCACGGCGCCGAGTATTTCTCTAAGAAGGAAAACCGTTGGCGCAAGGCCGGGTCCATGGGACACGCGGCCGCGTTCAGCTTTTATCCAGGCAAGAACTTGGGCGCATGCGGGGAAGCCGGCGCTATGACAACCGATGACGAACAGGTAGCTCAGACCTGCCGACTGTTGCGTGACCACGGGCAGTCGAAGAAGTACTTTCACGACATTGAAGGCTACAATGGCCGGCTCGATGCCATTCAGGCCGGCTTTCTGCGGGCAAAGCTCCGACATTTGAAGAAGTGGAATGGACAACGTCAAGAAATCGCCCATCGCTACAACACACTCTTTGCGGGCGTGGAGGGAGGCGTGACGCTTCCCTATGAGCCAGACTGGTCTCGATCGGTCTACCATCTCTACGTGTTACGGGTGGGTGATCGGGCGCAGATCCAGAAACGTTTGGACGAGGCCGGAATCAGTACCGGGATTCACTATCCGATCGCGCTGCACTTGACAAAGGCTTACGAGAGCCTTGGTTTCTGCGCCGGTGATTTCCCGGTTGCGGAGAAAGCCGCCTCGCAAGTGCTGTCGTTGCCCATGTTCCCAGATCTCACTGCTCGCCAGCAGGATCGCGTTGTGGCTGAGGTCCTGAAATCTGTATCAGTCGTGCAGGGCAGCGGAGTGAGCTAGCCCTAACATTTTATCGCATGCCGTGCATTGTGATGGGCGAGCTGCTCTTCACTGTAGAAGAAAGGCCGCCCCACAGCTTGACCGGTCTCTTTCCGGGGACCGCATGTTCCCTGACTTCCGGACCATCTTTGTGAAATCGGTCTGGCTGAATTGAAGAAGTGTCGGACATTGTGGATCGTGACGACCGTCACGCTCTTCCTGCTGACTGTAGCGACTGTGCTGGTCAACATACCGCCGCTCACCGATTGTCGCGCAGAAGCGCCGGTCGAAGCGAAGCAACATTGGTTCCGCGCGATGAAGACGGTGGTTCAGCCATGGCGTGGGCCACACCATGTATACGGCGTCTTCTCCATACCGACGCAATACAAATTCGATCATCTCTACACGGCAAAGTTGGCGATTCAAGGAATTTCTGCTGAGTTTGAGGCGGGCAGTCCAGAGGACGAAGACACGTATAGCGGTCGCTCCGAACCAGGGTACTATGTCAAACGCGTGTACCTTTCTACCAGAACAGCGCTGTGGTTTGTGGCAACAGGGCGATTCGGCGATCTTAGGACATCCTGTCACTGGTGGTTGGTGATTGCGGATCGGGAGCGGTAGTTGACAATCGATGACGAGAGGAGTTCTAGCATGAGCAACGCTGAGAAGGTCATGGTTGTGGGTTTAGGAGAAATAGGGAAACCTCTCCTTGAGGTCATCTCGCGGCACTACGAGACTGTCGGAGTCGATATTGCACCGCCAGCCGAACCACCAGGCGATATACATGTCATGCATGTCTGTTACCCCTTTAAGATCAATGATTTTATCGGGGAAACAGCACGATATATTCAGCGGTTCAATCCACGTCTTACGGCCATTCACAGTACGGTGGCAGTTGGGACGACGCGTGCAGTCGCAGAGCGAACTGGCGCAACGGTTGTCAATAGCCCTGTACGCGGAAAGCACACGCGCATGGCAGCAGATCTTCTTCATTATGACAAGTTTGTGGGGGGGATCGATGCCGCATCCGGAGAGAAAGCGGCGCGACACTTCGAATCAGTCGGCATGAAGACGAGAATTCTGTCCTCACCCGAAGCGACTGAACTCGCAAAATTGACAGAGACGACCTACTTCGGACTGATCATCGCATGGGCACAGGAAGTGGAGCGCTATTGCGACCAACTGGGACAGAATTATGATGAAGTCGTCTCGATCTACGACGAGGTTCCATTCTTCCCTCCCGTCAAGTATTTCCCGGGTGTCATAGGAGGCCATTGTGTCATGAGTAACATCGAGCTTCTCAAACAAGGGAACCACTCGGACATTTTAAGGGCAATTGAGTCCTCCAATAAACAAAAAGTTGATCGCGAGGCTCGGAGAGAGAAATAAGATTGTGAGCGCAAGGCATTCTTACCGGCGTTATCCGACAACGAGCTTTTCCCGTGCTCTCTATTGAGATCTGAACTGAGGCGCATCTCGAAGTACCGACGATGGATCCTGCCACGATGCTCCCAAGTAAAAACAGGTTTTGATTATTAATGAAACTTAGTGATGCCTATTACATCGCGAAGCCTGCCATTCCGTTGAGGGTTCGCTTAGCGCTTCGGCGCATTCTGGCCAATCGACTGAGGCGGAGACATGCCAATACCTGGCCGATCAATGAAGCAGCGTGTAAAGTGCCGGCAAAGTGGCCGGGTTGGCCCAAAGGGAAGAATTTTGCATTTGTTCTCACCCACGACGTTGAAGGCAAGAAGGGATTGGATCGTTGTCGCCAATTATCCGACTTGGAAATCCAACTCGGGTTCCGTTCCGCGTTTAACTTTGTGCCGGAGGGGGCGTATCGAGTTCCGGAGTCTCTGCGAGGATTTCTGACGTCGAACGGGTTCGAAGTAGGGGTTCATGATCTACATCATGACGGAAGCTTGTATCGTTCATGGAGAAGCTTTAGGAATGGGGCGAAAAAGATAAATCGGTACGTAAAACAATGGGGTGCGGAAGGTTTTCGTTCAGGATTCATGCGGCATAATCTCAGATGGCTTGATGAAGTGAACGTTCTCTATGACAGTTCCACCTTTGACACGGATCCATTCGAGCCTCAGCCTGACGGGGTAGAAACGATTTTCCCGTTCTGGGTATCGCAAGATGGGCAGCATGGCTATGTCGAGATTCCCTATACGCTGCCGCAAGATTCCACACTGTTCTTATTGCTGAAGGAAAACTCGATCGATATATGGAAACGCAAGCTCGATTGGGTAGCTCAAAAAGGTGGCTTAGCCTTGGTGATTGTCCATCCGGACTACATAGGTTTCAACGGCCAGAAGCGTGTCGGTGAGTACAGCCAGCAGCTGTATCGGGATCTGCTTGAATATGTTGCCGATCGCTATTCTGATCAGTGCTGGTTTGCGTTGCCAAAAGACGTCGCGCACTATTTCTATACGAATATGGTACCTGGTTCAGGTGTGAATAGATGTTTGCTTGCTCAGGAAAAGGCTGCAAAGTTTAATCTGAAGGCGCGGGATGTCTTGCCCGAGAGTCCAGTCAATCCTCAGATAGTAGATCGGCTAGAGGCTCAGAGTTCTGGGATTTCCTGTTTGCAGGGAAAGCGCATGGCGGTGGTATTGTTTTCGACGTTTCCCGGAGACCCACGTCCTCGCAGGGCGGCAGAAACCTTTGTGGACGCTGGCATGAACGTCGAGGTGATCTGCCTTTTGAATGAGGGAAGCCCACGGCGGGACACATTCAGGGGGATAGAAATCGACCGGATTGCTTTTACGCATAACCGTGGTTCTAAACTAAGTTATATGCTTCGGTATTGCCTGTTTATCCTGATCGCGTTCGCGAAGCTTGCGGCTCGCTCCCTGACAAGGCAGTACCATGTCGTGCACGTTCATAATATGCCGGATGTTCTCGTTCTCGCTGCCTTGGTTCCCAAGTTGTTTGGTGCCAAGGTGATATTGGATCTGCACGATCCAATGCCGGAGCTCATGATGACGATTTACAATCTGCGGAGGGAGAGCCCGGCAGTGAGTCTGATGGCCCGCCTTGAGAAGTGGAGCATCGCCTGTGCCGATGTGGTGTTGACTGTGAACCGCGCTTGCGAAAAGCTGTTTGTTTCACGCAGTTGCTCGGCGTCAAAAGTCACTGTCGTGATGAATTCACCGGACGAGCGAATATTCAAGTATTCTCCTGCGCGAATCAGTAACAGGCGCGCTGAAGATACGGACGCTCCCTTCATTATCATGTATCACGGCACGTTAGTAGAGCGGAACGGCGTCGATCTAGCGGTGGAGGCGCTAGCAAAGCTGCGCCAGTCTGTCCCGGGAGCAGAATTGAGGATTTACGGTCCTCGGACACCTTTCTTAGACCAAGTTATGCTGACCGTGACTGAGAAGAGCCTGGAGAAGTCAGTCCATTATCTCGGACCAAGACCATTAGAACAGCTGACGGATGCGATCGCGGAATGCGATGTAGGCGTGATCCCTAATAAGCGCAGCATCTTCACGGAAATTAATACTCCAACTCGTATTTTTGAGTACCTGGCATTGGGCAAGCCGGTTGCGGCACCTCGTACTCCAGGCATTCTGGACTACTTCAGTGAAGACTCACTGGTATTATTTGATCTTGGCAATGCTGATGATCTTGCGCTGAAACTCACATGGGTTGCATTGCACCCGAGAGAGGTCCTTGAGATAACAAGTCGTGGACAAGCAGTCTATCGATCTCATTCCTGGCAAGCGGAGAAGGCGAAATTAGTAACTGCAGTGGTGAAGGTCCTTGATCCGGAACACTTGTCAAATGGAGTCTCAAGATAGGGCTGCAACAAGACTGATTATGTTCCTTATGCAGTTTAGGTGAGGGTAGGTATGGGACAACATGGTGCGCACTTATCATATGTCCTTGTTACTCCAGCTCGCAATGAAGAGCAGTTCATCGAGAAGACTATTCAATCGATGATTCAGCAGATATGGTTGCCGATCAAATGGGTCATTGTGAACGATGGCTCGACAGATGGAACGGGAGATATCGTGAAGCGGTACCTCCCAACGCATAGTTGGATAGAAATGGTTGAATTGCCGCCAAGGCAGGATCGAAGTTTTGCCAAGAAAGTCCATTCCTTCAATGCGGGATATGAGAGGGTGAAGGGCCTTGAATACGAGGTCATTGGCAATGTGGATGCTGATATTTCATTCGAGAAGGATCATTTTAAGTTTCTCTTGAATAAGTTTATAGAAGACTCGACTTTGGGAGTTGCAGGAACCGTATTCAGGGAAGAAGGAGGCTACAGCTCAGAAAGCGACAGTTTCGAAGGCCACACTCACGTATCGGGTCAGTGTCAGTTGTTTCGACGTCGATGCTTCAGGGAGATTGGTGGGTATGTACCGCATAAGGCAGGCGGAATTGACTGGATTGCAGTTACCACCGCCCGGATGCGGGGTTGGAAGACGAGATCGTTTCGCGAGAAGTGGTTCTTTCATCATAGACATCTTGGAACCGCTGAGCGGGGGGTCCTCGCCTCTCTCTTTTCATATGGCGAGAAGGATTATTATTTGGGGGGACATCCGGTCTGGGAAATGTTCAGAACTGCCTATAGGATGACAAAGAGTCCTTATCTGATCGGAGGTCTCGTCTTGGGTTTGGGATATGTCTGGGCCTTCTTGTGCCAAGTAAAAAGGCCGGTTTCAGATGAACTCATGAAGTTTCATCGAAAAGAGCAGATGGAGAAACTAAAGCGTATTCTCAAATCCATTCTGGGGTCCAAGCGAGTCGATAGTTTTAAGGTCATGCCCGGCGAGTAAGTTTTTGAGGAATCCGAGAGATGTATGCGATCAAGGCTCCATCAAATGACACGATCCAATCAGCAGTCCTTCGGTTTAGCCACTGGCTAGATCGCCACGGAGAAGAATCCTACGATCATCAGAGCTTTTTCGCGAGCACCACTGGACGATGGGCAAAGGCATTCTATTATAAAAACCGCCTGCTGGGTACAGCCATAGTTGCTCCAATGATACTGTGTGAAGCATTTGTGCCATCGGCCCGGACGCTATTCTGGAAGCCCCAACGATTTCCCATTGCAGACGCCCATTATGCGATGGGCTTTGCATTTCTCGCACAGACCTTTGGCGAAGAGAAGGATTATAAGAGAGCGGTTCATTTCCTTGAGATACTTGAGCAAACCCGCTGCCCAGGCTATGACGATTTCTGCTGGGGATACCCGTTCGACTGGGAAACAAGTGGTGGAACCCTTAAGCGTGACACGCCCCTCATAACGACAGTTCCATACGTCTATGAAGCCTTCTCCCAGGTGTATGAAATCGACAAAAACCAGAGGTGGCTTCGAATAATGCGCTCGATCGCTGAGCATGCGTTCCGGTGTTATCGGGATACTGAAACTAGCTCAGATGCTGCTTCCTGTGCCTATACTCCTGCAGATGACGACAATGGCGGCGTGGTTAACGCGAGCGCCTATCGAGCGTTTCTTCTGACAAAAGCGGCTTTTGATTTCTCTGAAGATCGTTACCAGGAGGTCGCAAAGAGGAATCTTAATTTTGTCCTTTCATCTCAAAACTCAAACGGCTCATGGTTCTATTCTGTCGATGGTAAGAGAGATTTTGTCGATCACTTTCACACATGTTTTGTGCTGAAAGCATTGGTGAAGATCGAGAAACTTACAGGCGGACCTGGCTGTGCCAGTGCGATTGAACGAGGAGTGGATTATTACGTGAAGTTTTTGTTTGATGAACAGGGATTGCCGAAGCCATTCTCTAAGGCTCCCCGGCTCACCGCATATCGTCGAGAGCTTTACGATTATGCCGAGTGCATCAACCTTGCGACGTTATTGAGAGGCCGGTTCAAAGAATTAGATCGGCGTGCAGAGTCAGTGCTTGCAGATGTGTTTCTGCGATGGCGGAAAACCGACGGCTCCTTCCGTGCGCGCCAGCTGCTCTATGGCTGGGACAATGTTCCCATGCATCGCTGGGCTCAATCGCAAATGTTCAGAAGTCTCTGCTTTCTGCTTCATGAGAGTTGTCAAAAACATCCTGCCCTTATACGTAGCTGATGAAAGACTAAATCAGTGCCGCTTTAATCGAGTAAATCCACGGCACATTCCCAGTAATTGACAGTGCCGGTGCTTTCCAGCGTTCTGTAAGGTGTGACTACGTATGTGTGGAATCTGCGGACAATACAATTTCGAAACCCAGGCTCCTGTTCTTCGTCAAGAGGTGCAAGACATGACGAAGACGCTTACTCATCGAGGCCCCGACGATGAGGGGTATTACATCGAAGGACCTATTGGGCTGGGCTTCCGGAGGCTCTCCATCATTGATCTTGCAGGTGGGCATCAACCCATGTCTGATCGAGAAGAGTCTGTTTGGATTGTGTTCAATGGCGAGATCTACAACTATCGAGAATTGCGGAAGGAACTCCAAGCCTTTGGGCATGTATTCAGGTCAGAATCCGATACCGAGGTAATACTCTATGGCTATAAGCAGTGGGGCGACGATGTTCTCAATCATTTGAGCGGGATGTTTGGTCTGGCCATCTGGGACGTTCGGAAAAGACGGCTGATCTTGGCCAGAGATCCATTCGGAATAAAACTTGTCTATTACAGAATAGAGAAAGGCCGCGTATTTTTTGGCTCAGAAATTCGAGCTGTCCTTGCTGCCTCGCGTGACAGGTGTGCAGTAGATCCCGATGCAATGAACCTATTCCTGCGGTATCGATTTACGCCGTCCCCGTATACTTTGTACAAGGGCGTGAAAAAGCTTGCCCCGGGGACCATGTTGATATTCGAGGGTGGCTCTTACCGACTCAGTCGATGGTACGGGAATAGGCCCACTCCATTTGTGCCGATGAAATCGGACCGAGAGGCGCAAGAAGAGTTGCTGGCTCTCTATCAGAAATCCGTCCAGAGACACCTTATCAGTGACGTTCCCGTCGGATTGTTACTCAGCGGCGGTATTGACTCTGGTCTCTTGCTTGCCCTAATGAATCTGTTCGGTAAGTCTTGGCCGGCATTTACAGTCGGATACGGCTCGCAATTTGCTGATGATGAATTGGTGGATGCCGCGGAGACGGCGCGTGTGTTGTCGTCTGTGCATACTCCGGTGACGTTGACGCGATCCACATTTGAAAAGGCGCTTCCAAAGATCGTGGCCTGTCTGGAAGAACCAGTTGCGACGTCCTCCATCGTTCCCATGTATTTTGTCTGTGAGCGAGCCAGGCAGGACGTCAAAGTTGCCCTAATCGGGCAGGGGCCTGACGAGTTGTTCGGCGGCTATCGCCGGCATCTCGGCGTCCGTTATGGCGCCGTGTGGGGTAATCTGCCAAAGGTGGCACGAACCGTAATTTCTTCGGCCATACGTGCGCTGCCGAGGAATGAGATGCTGAAGCGAGGGTTGTATTCACTGGATGTTCCTGAGCGCATGCAGCGATATCAGCAAGTGTTGTCCATTTTGCCAGGACAGAGAATCGATGGTCTTTTCCGAGAAGGGCAGATCGACCAAAATACGGGCGATAAGATACTGGAGTGCTGGGAAGGTCTCGAAGAACTTATGGAGGAGACTGACGAGCTCGGCGGCCTGCAGTTTTTGGAGCTGCGATCCACTCTTCCGGACGAACTCCTGATGTACGCGGATAAGCTTTCGATGGCTCATGGGCTCGAGCTTCGCGTCCCGTATCTTGATAAAGAAATCGTCCAATTTGTAGAGAGGCTCCCGGCACAATTCAAGGTGAGGGGCTGCTCTCAGAAATGGTTGCATCGGCGAGTTTGCCAGTCGTATCTTCCTCCTTCTTTCCTGAAAAGGAAGAAGCGCGGATTTGCCGTGAATGTGGTGGACGAGTGGTTCCGTGCGGAAAAGAGCAATAAGATGGGTGAGATGCTGTTGGATGGTGAATCTCGAATGTATCAGTACTTACGCCGCGAAGCCGTCCAAGAGTTGTTCGAGGAACATTCTTCCGGTCGGAACGACAATCACAAGATCTTGTTCAGTCTGGTCGTATTGGAAGAATGGCTCAGGGTCCATTCTGTCTCACAATGAACAATTTGATAGTGCGGGTTCGAATTAAGGGCAACGAGAAGGTTCAGTAATCACGAAACAGCATGATAGGGGTTATTGCAAATACGAGTGATTACCCTGCCGTCCAGGAGTTGTTCCAGCTGTTCAAGACCCCGTGGGAGTTCTACCAGCCTGATAGACACTATGATGTCTTGATTGTCTCGGAGGGAGGAAATCTTCCCAGTGGTCCAATGAAAATTCTCGTTCATTATTCCGGTTCGAAGACACTGGCCGATGCTGAAGGAGAAACTGATCCCAAGGAGGCAGGGCGCAATCTTTTATACAAGGGATGGCGAATCCCAATCTACGGAGATAGCACTACCTTCAAGAACGAGCAAACATCTTTCTTGACCGAGGAAGGCATGAACAGGTCAGCCGGGTATAAAGGCGTTGCCAACGGTGGAACCTATATTCGAGTCGGTTATGATATTTTTCAGGAAATTAAGGTTCTGCTCACAATAGGACAGCCGCCAGAAAACGCGGATATCCCGACATTGGAGCTGCACATTGCTCTTCTTCGTGATCTGATTGTGGAATCTGGTGCCCTCTTGGTTGAAATCCCACCGATCCCGGTGGGGTTTTCATTCATTGCTTGCCTAACCCACGATGTCGATCACCCCTCAATTCGACGGCACAAATGGGATCACACCACGCTTGGATTCTTGTACCGGGCAGTGATTGGTTCAATCATTCGGGTGCTGCAAGGGAGGATGCCATTTCGTCATCTCTTTACAAACTGGTGGGCAGCTGCAAAGTTGCCTTTTGTTCATCTGGGTCTTGCAAGAGATTTTTGGTATGAGTTCGATCGGTATCTTGCTATAGAAAGAGACGTAGACTCCACGTTCTTCGTGTTGCCATTTAAGGGCAATCCGGGCATGACAACGTCAGGGCCGGCGCCACGAATCCGAGCCTCGAGCTATGGGGCCGCAGACATTGCAGAGCGGCTCCAGACATTGCTGTCTTCCGGCCGGGAGATTGGGGTGCATGGTATTGATGCATGGATAGACAGCGAAAAAGGCAAGGAAGAAAAGAGGCAGATTGTGAGAATTACTGGCGCATCGAATATCGGGGTACGGATGCATTGGCTGTATTTCGATGACAACTCTCCTCTTGCTCTAGAGAAGGCAGGTTTCTCTTACGACTCAACCGTTGGGTATAACCAAACAATTGGGTATCGAGCAGGAACTGCTCAAGTCTACAAGCCGTTACAGGCACATCATCTTCTAGAACTCCCATTACATGTTATGGATACAGCATTGTTCTATCCGGACTATCTCAATCTTACGTTCGAGGGAGCTGATAGGCGGATTGGCGAAATTGTTGACTACGCGCGTCAATTCGGCGGTGCCGTAACATTCAACTGGCACGATCGAAGTATTGCGCCTGAACGATTGTGGGGAGAGTTCTACGCCAGCTTGATTTGTGGGCTGCAGCGGAAAGGTGCCTGGTGTAGTAGCGCTGGCAGTGTGGTGTCCTGGTTTCAATACCGTCGTTCGGTTGTGTTTAAGCGAGCTGGCCATGGATTAGAGGTCGCTCAGACGAAAATAGGCATGGCCTCCGACAAGAATTTCCCTGGGCTCAGGCTACGGGTCTACAACGTAGGAAAGGCCGGCGAAAATTTTTCCCAACGCTATGTCGATTCGGCGCTAAGCGGTGACATGATAATACGTCTTGATAGCAGTAGTCTCGTAACCCACAACTGAGATCATATGACCTATGAGCATTGTACAGCGCCGTTGTTTCTATGGACGAGGGTTGGAAGAATCGGAATGTGTGGTCAAGCTGAATAAGTCATCCATTCTCAGAGAGTCGCGTAGCGGGTCCGGTGCATCGTAAGATGTTGCGGTCTAACGAAATGTCGAGGGATATTACTGATGAGACCGTCAAAGTGTGCGCGTATAACTTCTCTGAAAGTGCATTTCTAGAAGAAAAACAGGTGATTATTGAGCTCACGCTACGCACTATTTGATGGTCGGCTCAGTAAATGGAATATGGATCAGAAATAATCGGCTCCGAGGATCCGATCCTTATCACTGGCGCCGCTGGTTTCATTGGATTGAGACTCGTGGAAAATCTGATCGAGCGAGGATTTCGTAATCTGAGATGCTTCGTCAGATCATCCAGTTCGCTTGAAAAGCTTGAGACAATCGCTGCCCGGTACCCCGGCCACAGCGTTGAGATCATCACGGGGAATCTCCTGTCCAGGAGCGATTGTGCCACTGCGACCAGAGATGTCGCGGTCATTTTCCACTTGGCCGCTGGGACAGGTGAGAAGTCATTTCCAGATGCCTTTATGAACTCAGTTGTTGCAACGCGAAATCTTCTTGAGGCGGCATTGAAAAGCAAGAGCCTGAGGCGATTCGTCAATGTCAGTTCATTCACAGTTTATACAAACGAAAAGAAACCTAGGGGGCGGTTCTTGGATGAATCCTGCCCCATAGAAGAACATCCTGAATTGCGAGGAGATGCCTATTGCTTCGCCAAAGTCAAGCAGGATGAACTCGTCAGTGAGTATGGTAAGAAATATGGAATTCCGTATGTAATCGTCAGGCCTGGGGCTGTGTATGGCCCCGGTACGAAACAAATCACTGGAAGAGTAGGGCTCGGTACGTTCGGAGTGTTTCTACATATGGGCGGCTCAAACCGTATCCCATTCACCTATGTTGATAATTGCGTAGATGCCATTGTCCTAGCCGGCTTGAAGAGAGGGATCGATGGTGAGGTGTTCAATGTCGTGGACGATGAGCTTCCTTCCAGTAGGCGGTTCCTGAAGCTGTATAAGCAGAACGTACGACGCTTTCGCTCCATCTATGTGCCTGGCATCGTGAGTTATCTGCTCTGTATTGCGTGGGAGAAGTATGCGAATTGGTCAGAGGGACAGTTGCCACCGGTATTTAATCGGAAGAGGTGGCACGTTGAGTGGAAGAAGACCAATTACAGCAACGAGAAACTGAAGGAGCGGCTGGGCTGGACTCCAAGGGTGTCGATGACCGAGGGATTGAAGCGTTTTTTCGAAAGTTGTCGCGAGAAGGCAAACAATGCTTAAAGTAGCCATTGTGGGATGCGGCAAGATCGCAGACGCTCATGCTTCGCAGATCCAGAGGATCAAGGCGTGCGAGATTGTTGGCGTCTGTGATACGGAACCGCTCATGGCCAAGCAGCTCGCTGAGAGGTTCCAGGTTAAAAAGCATTTTACAGACCTGACAGACCTATTGAATGATGCCAGGCCAGACGTGGTTCATATCACCACGCCGCCGGAGAGTCATTTCAAGATTGCATCCTTGTGTCTGGTGCATGGTTGTCATGTCTATGTCGAAAAGCCATTCACGCTCAATTATCCGGATGCACAGCGCCTCATTGCACTCGCGGATGAGAAGAGGCTCAAGCTGACAGTAGGACATGATGGTCAATTCAGCCATGTGACGAGACGCATGCGGGCAGTCGTTCAAGAAGGCTATTTGGGTGGGGCTCCAGTCCACATGGAGAGCTACTATTGCTATGATCTGGGGGAGCCAGGTTATGCCAAAGCACTTCTTGGCGACAAGCAACATTGGGTGCGGAGGTTGCCCGGTAAGTTGTTGCATAACATTATCAGCCACGGCATAGCCAGAATAGCGGAATTTCTAACATCCGATGCGCCAGAAGTAATTGCCCATGGCTTCGCAAGTCCGCTACTCAAAAGCATAGGGGAAAACGACATCATTGATGAACTGAGGGTGATCATTTGTGAAGAAGAACGGACTACCGCATATTTCACGTTCTCATCTCAGATGCGGCCTTCGATCCATCAGTTTCGGATCTATGGTCCGAAAAACGGCCTCATCCTCGATCAGGATCAAGAAACCTTGATCAAACTTCGTGGAGCCAGGTTCAAGAGTTACGTCGAGAAATTTATCCCGCCGATATCATTTGCTGAGCAGTATCTTGGAAACGTGCGAAGCAATTTGCAGCTGTTTCTTGCCAGAGACTTCCACATGAGCGCTGGCATGAAATGCCTGATCGAATCCTTCTATGATTCGATCAGAAACGGTACGCCGGTGCCAATTCCGTACAGGGAAATTCTGCTAACCGCTAGAATCATGGACGCAATTTTTGATCAGCTCAATGCGAGACGGGCGCAAAATCATTTCGAATGCCAAGTGCCTGGCATAACGCAATTGAATGTCTCGCAGCCTCGAATAAGGCTGCAATAAGCCAAACCGAACCCAAGCTACTCAGCTTTTTGGATTTGGTCCGCGTGCGGCAGTACACTAAAAGCGAATTGCAGGTGCAGGATCCACCTCAGAGATCCCTATCCGTTGAGCCTGCATCAACCTCTCCAAGTATGAGCAGGGGTAAGAATCATGTCAGTGAATAGCATAGAAATATGTGTGAAGGGCAAGTACTTCACCGTGCCCGCTCTCTCTGTCAAAGGGAAAAACATTATTCTTTCAGGACGCTTACTAAAAGTCGCTACCGTCCATGCTGAGGACTGGCTGGAGACCGAACTTGAAGACCCGGAAGAGTGTGTCAAAAGACTAAAAGATAGCCATTCATACGGCTTGAAAGCTGACATCTTCACGTTTGTTCAGAGACTTCCAGCGATAGAGCCAAAGTATCCATATCCTATGGAGTGGGATAGTGTTGCGGCCATTCGCCTTACTAGTTTCACGGACTGGTGGGATCAATTGCCACAAGAGGCCCGCAAGAATGCGAGAAGAGCGGTAAAACGAGGCGTAATTACGAAGGTACAAGACTTTGATGACGATCTAATTAGGGGAATAGTCGAGGTAAACAGCGATTCTCCAATGAGACAAGGAAGGTCTTTCGATCACTATGGCAAGACATTCCTCGATGTAAAGAAGGATCAGTCATCATTTGTTGATCGCAGTGCGTTCATATGTGCCTATTCAGGACAGGAAATGATCGGGTTCATGAAGATAGTTTTCTGCGGAAAAATCGGCACGATCCTGCAGTTTCTTCCGAAGAGTAGTTCTTACGATAAAAGACCTGCGAATGCATTGATGTCGAAGGCAGTTGAGCATTGTCTGCATGAAGGAATGACCCACCTTGTTTATGGCATGTATGCTTACGGTAAGAAACGTAACAGCTCATTGACCGAGTTCAAAAAACGAAATGGGTTCGAAGAAATTTTGGTGCCACATTTTTATGTGCCGCTGACAGTAAAGGGAAAGATAGCAATGGCCTTAAGGCTTCATCGTGGCCTAGTAGGACTTCTTCCAGAATGGGCAATATGTTTAGGTATTAACATTCGTGCGAAATGGCATAGTTTTATATTATCAGTGAGCCGGTGTAGCTCAATGTTAGAGCGGCCGAGATGTAATCGGCAGATGGAGCGTTCAATTCCTCCCGCCGGCTCCAACCTTAACGAGAGTAAGAAAATCATCAAGCACAACTGAACCCGGTGCACGTCATTTCACCGTAAAGAGCGTCGGTTGGATTTGGAGATATATAAATGCCCGGCATTGTAGGAATGTTAACAAGAATGCCTCGGAAGCAGGCCGAGCCCGAACTGCTACGAATGGTCGCGGCACTTGGTCATGAGGACTTCTATGTGAGCGGCATATGGCTTGATGAATCACTGGGAGTGTATGTCGGGTGGGTTGCGCGGAAGGATTCGTTTTCGGATGGAATGCCGCTCACGAATGAGAGAGGGGATGTAGTACTCGTTTTTTCTGGAGAGGAATTTCCGGAACCGGGGACGGCCAGTCGCCTCAAAGAGAACGGGCACTCCCTCGACCTGACCGGTCCTTCTTACCTCGTACATCTCTACGAAGAAGATCACGGTTTCCCAGCAGGACTGAATGGATGGTTCCATGGGCTCATAGCAGACCGATCCCGTGGCACGGTGACCTTGTTCAATGACCGCTATGGGATGCACAGAGTCTACTACCACAAATCAAAGGAGGCTTTTTATTTTGCCGCTGAGGCGAAAGCGATCCTCGCGATTTGTCCCGAGACGAGAAGGCTGGACCCCAGGGGGATGGGGGAGTTTGTTGCCTGCGGCTGCACACTCGAGGACCGGACTTTATTTGCGGGTATTAAAGTCTTGCCTGGAGCCTCTGCCTGGGTTTTTCGGGATGGTTCCCTGGAGAAGGAAAGAACCTACTTCGATTCTCGGGAATGGGAGGATCAGGCTCAGCTTGAGCCGGAAGCATACTACCGAGAGATACAGGAAGTCTTCTCACGCAACCTTCCTCGATATTTTTCCGATGAGCAACAGATCGCCATGTCTATGACTGGCGGGCTGGACAGTCGGATGATCATGGCCTTACAGCGGCCCTCCCAAGGGTCGCTGCCCTGCTATTCATTTGGAGGAATGTTTCGCGACTGCCGTGATGTGCTTGTGGCGAGGCAAGTGGCAAGAGCCTGCGGGCAGTCACATGAGGTGATATCAATAGACGATGAATTTCTGTCACGGTTTCCGTACTATGCTGAGCGTACGGTTTATCTTACTGATGGCTGTGCTGAGGTGAGTCATTCGCCAGACCTCTATGCGAATGAGCGTGCTCGCGAGATCGCTCCTGTACGGATGACTGGAAATTATGGAGGAGAAGTTCTCCGTCGTGTCTGGTATTTTAAGCCCTGGGAGGCTTTGCCTGGTGTATTTCATCAGGATCTGGCTCCCTATTTTCGCCAGGCAAACCAGACTTATAGCGTGAAGAAAACGCCGCATTTGTCTGATGCCATTTTCCGCCAGGTGCCATTGCATTTGTATGGGCAGCTCGCACTTGCGCAGACACAGCTCTCGCTGAGATCTCCGTATCTAGATAACGACCTGGTTCGAACAGTCCTTCGGGGCCCGGAGTCGGTCTTTGCGAACGATGATGTATGTTTTCGGTTGATAGCGGAGGGGAACCCCGCTCTCCGACAGATACCATTGGACCGTGAACAGGGCAGAAGAGGTCTCCTTGCCGCTTGCGAGCGTCAAGCGCATAACTTTTTATTCAAAGCCGAATACGCTTATGATACTGGCATGCCGCAATGGTTAGCCCGTCTGGATCATCTCCTTTCCGATTTTCATGTCGAGCGTCTCTTTCTCGGAAGGCACAAGTGGTATCATTTTAGAATTTGGTACCGAGATGCCTTATCTGCCTATGTTCGTGAGATGCTATTGGATAAACGAACTCTATCCAGGCCCTATCTTGACCCCAATTGGCTCAACGCCATTGTGTGCGGCCATCTCAATGGAGACCGAAACTACACAACAGAAATCCACAGGGTGTTAACTATTGAACTCATTCAACGCCTGTTCATTGAAGTAGCCTAGCAGTCTGCTGAAAAACTCGCTTTCATGACGGGAGTTTTCGTTTTCTTAAGATTACTACGCGTTTTTTCGAGAGGTGGTAGATTCCCTGCGCCGTATCGAAGCGGTCTGGTGTTTTCGGACGCATCTATTCCGTCTGCGCTAGAAGTTTCGGGATGCGGATGAGGTTGTAGCCGATCAGATTGAGGAGGAAGCCGACGGCGACTCCGGCGAGACCCCTGTATTTCGTCTTGCGCATGGTGCCGTGTTGTTTGCTCCATCCACACATACCACACATACACTCGATCATTTTGCGTTTGCCCTGCGAGATATTGTAGCCCTTGTGCCGGGTGGTTCGTCCGTCGATGGAGGTCTTGCGCGCCTTTCCGGTCTTCGTGACATAATCGTTGACGGCGATATGCAGCGTGATGTTCTTCGCCCGCAGGCGGTCCACATGTTCTGCAACATCGTAGGCCTTGTCCTCGCCGACTGTAATGCGTGTGTGTTGTGAGGCGTTCTTCTCCAGCATCTCCTCCGATGCTGCGCGGACTCACCGTCAACCGGGCTAACCAGGTGTGGGCACTGGATACGACCTACATCCCAATGGCCAAAGGGTTTGTGTACCTGACCGCCGTCGTGGATTGGGTCAGTCGTAAGGTCTTAGCCTCGACGGTCGCGGTCACGTTGGAGGCCTGTCACGCCGTCAATGTGCTACACAAGGCATTCAAACGCTATGGCAAACCGGAGATGGTGAATAGCGATCAAGGCCGTCAGTTCAGCGCACAGGAGTTTGTGCACGCTGTCAACGAACAGGGAGGCAAATTCAGCATGGACGGTCGCGGGGCCTAGCGGGACAATGTATTCGTCGAGCGTCTGTGGAAATCGGTGAAATACGAGCGGGTGTATGTAGATGCCTACGATTTCGTCACTGAAGCCAGGCAGTCGATCATGGAATACATAGGCTGGTACAATCAATCCAAGCCCTATTCGAGCCCAGACACGCCAAGATCTGGTGAGGCATGCCGTGCTGCTGCCGACGGGTCAACTGGCAGCGTGAGCATCAGCAGCGACGCCTCTTAAAAAACTCGGGCTGCTGTTCAAACGAATGGGGCCACTTCTCTTAGTTCACAATGAAAGATGCTCATTAGATGTCTCCTTGGATTGCTGCTGGCATTTACACGTTTGGGATTGTGGGGCTGTTCATCCTCGACCGGAGGAGGGATTCTAAGACTTCACCGGTACTTTGGATCGCTGTCATTTGGACCACAATCGGTGCATCTCGGGAAGTGACACAGTGGTTCTCGGGAGTGGGTAGTAGTGGCCAGGCTTCTCTTGACGTTTATCTCGAGGGGAGTCCGGTGGATCGGGCCATCTACATAGCCCTTTTAGGAGCCGGTTTGATAGCCCTCATGGTGAGAGGACGGCAAACTAGTACGTTTCTTGCTGTAAATGGCCCCATTCTCGTTTTTTTTCTCTATGCTGCAATCAGTGTGACATGGTCAGATTTTCCCTTCGTTGCCTTTAAAAGGTGGACTAAAGCTATTGGCAATGTAGTCATGGTATTGATTGTCCTGACGGATCCTGATCGACCTGCTGCCATCAAGCGTTTTTTGGCCTACTCGTCTTTTCTCCTGATTCCCACGTCGGTTCTACTCATCAAGTACTTTCCTGATATTGGGCGCGGATACGACAATTGGTCGGGAGCCGAGATGGTTACAGGCGTTGCGACCGCGAAAAATGCGCTTGGCTGGGATTGCCTCGTCTTTGGACTAGCAACCCTTTGGCGCTTTCTCTGCGAATACCAGGCTCCTAAGCGCACAAAGTTAAACGGGCCGTTGATCGCTCATGGTGTTGTCCTAGGGATGACACTTTGGCTCTTACAAATGGCGCATTCATCGGCTGCCTGGGGAGGTTTCATAATCGGTAGTGGCATCTTGTGCCTTGCACACTTTCGTTGGTTTGTCATCAGGCCACTAGTCATGCACATTATTGTCTTAAGTATCATATCGATCTGCGTGTTCGGAATCATTATTGATAGGAGTTCAGGTCTGATTGAAGCTGCGGGGCGAGATGCAACTCTCACGGACCGCACGTTTCTTTGGGTGGATCTAATGCAGATCGATATAAATCCATTGTTCGGGACCGGTTTTGAAAGCTTCTGGCTTGGGGATCGAATCAAACTCCTATGGGCGAAGTACCAATTTCACCCAAACCAAGCGCACAATGGCTACCTTGAAATGTATTTGAATCTGGGATGGGTTGGTCTTGCCTTTCTCGGCCTTACGATGGTTTGGGGCTACCGAAATGTCGTGCGCTCGCTACAGATGGACCCAGAGTTAGGCAGGTTCAGGCTTACATTATTTGTCGTCACGGTGATATACAATTTGACCGAGGCGACGTTTAAGGTGATGCATCCCGTCTGGATCGCATTCCTGCTGGTGATAATGGTCATTCCACTGACCGCGCCTCGAAAAGAAGAGAGTCGCTGAAGGTCATACACTGGCGTACCGCTTCCTACTTTTCCATCTGAGAGATGCCTTTCGTCCAACCAATAGGTAAATTAACCCATTGGACCTAGAGTCCTTTCTCATTACCGTAGGGGATACTGTGGTGTTGGCTGCCGGGCGAGCTAGCCTATGAAGGTGTGGTCTCCAGATCGTAATACTGGTAGATCTTTCACGAGCGGGGAGAGTTTCCGTGCCAACAATTAAGTCGTATCTCCAAATGCTGCTCAAGCGAGCTCGCCTTTATAATCGGCTAAGGGTGTCTCTTATCTATGACTTTTATTGGAGGATGGCTGATAGCAGGGTGATTGAGGGGAGGTCTAGAGAGGTAAGGTTTTACCGCGACCTTCTGGAAGGGTTTCGGCACGGTGATCTAATATTTGACATAGGAGCAAACCATGGGCACAAAACGGATATATTTCTACGAATCGGCGCAAGAGTCTTGGCAATAGATCCTGATGAGATGAACCAGGATGCGCTCAAGGATAAGTTCTTGAGATACAGGTGGGTTAGAAAGCCGGTGACTATCGTAGGAAAAGCAGTGAGCGACAGGAATGCGGTTTGTAAGATGTGGATTGATGAGCCAGGATCTGCAAAAAATACTCTAAGTCAGAAGTGGGTCAATACATTGAGGAGTGATGAGGTGCGGTTTGGCCATCGTCTGAACTTTGCTCAGCACAAAGAAGTCGAGTCGATTTCATTAGAAGAGCTAATCGTAACGTACGGGTCTCCTTTTTTTGTAAAAATCGATGTGGAGGGGTACGAGCCTCACGTATTACGAGGTCTTAAAAGACCTATCCCATATCTTTCATTTGAGGTGAACTTGCCGGAATTTAAGCAGGAAGGGTTGGAATGCATCGATCTGTTAGGGAACATCGATGCTGATGGGAAGTTTAACTACGCAGTCGACTGTGAGCAAGGTTTAGTATTGGACAGCTGGCTGACACTGAAGAAGTTTAGAGAAGTGTTCAGTTCTTGCTCCGAGTCAAGCCTCGAAGTTTTTTGGAAAACAATGGGCCCTTCATTGAGTCAAGGGTAAGAGCTGAGTTATCCGGGCCATTCCAGAGTCCTTCAATCCCATCTGATGGTGTAAGCAGCAGTGGGCAGGCTGCTGTTCAAGAGAAAAGGTCAAGGCAATCCATGGCAAAGAATGAATCAGCCCATACCTCATTCGTGAGCCGAGACGGCGGAACACGTGAGATCGCATTTGATTGCCGATTCTTCGTAGGAGATCGGCCTTGCACATGGCACAAGTCCACCGGCGTACTCTGCCCCTGTGACCATTACCAACGGGTCGAAGAGCATGTCTTGATCATCAAGCTTGACGCGATGGGCGATGTGTTGCGCACAACGGCGTTGCTTCCCGCGTTGTCCGAAGCACATCCGAATGCCTCGATTACTTGGGTGACCAGACGAGAGGCTCGCCCCCTATTGGAGCGCAATCCGTATATTACGGAGATTCTCGACTATGGTGAAGATGCTCTCTTGCAGTTGAGGGTAAGAGCGTTCGATCGGGTGATTAATTTTGATGCGGGGAAAACCAGTGCTGCTCTTGCCACAACAGCCAATGCTCCAAAAAAAGACGGGTTTATCCTTGATCCGCATGGATGGGTACAGCCGACCAATGCTGCCGCGCGAACGTGGTTGGAGATGGGCGTGTTCGACGATCTCAAGCGGCAAGGGACGAGAACCTACCAAGACCTGATGGCGGACATCGTCGGCCTATCAGGTCGTCCGCATAGCTATGTCCTGCAGTTGACTGAAGAAGAGCGAGAGCGAGGCCGGGTGCATTTACAGTGTCTCGGCCTCGACTTGACGCGTCCAATCATCGGTCTCAACACCGGGGCTGGGCGTCGGTGGGAACTGAAGCAATGGCGAGAGGAGGGGTACGTTGATCTTATTGAACGTGTGGCAAAAAGACGGCCCACACAGTTTGTGCTGCTTGGCGGACCGGAAGAACGCGAGCGGCACAAGCGTCTCACTTCTCGATCGAAGATGCCTCTGATCGATGCCGGCTGCGATAATCCTGTCCGTCACTTTGCGTCGATCGTGGGGGCGTGTAGTTTGGTGATCACGGGTGACACGTTAGCCATGCATCTGTCGTTGGCGTTGGGTCGCCGAACGATTGCGTTGTTCGGTCCTACCAGCTCTGCTGAGATCGAAATGTATGGGCTCGGCGAGAAAGTGGTTCCTCGCATGGACTGTCTCAGCTGTTACAAACCGAAGTGCGACTTCGTTCCGAATTGTATGGACTTAATTACGACTGATCTGGTGGAAGCGGCTATCGAACGCCAGTGGGTGAAGATTCCGCTGGTAGCAGAACGTGCGGAGCAGGGGAAGGCAGTCTGATCGATGTCAGAGGTGAACGTACCGTCTGAGCTGAAGGTCGCCCTGCTGACTGCCGGTAGAGACAGGCCCTACGCATTTGGGATGGCGACGGCACTCATGGCAAAAGGACTCTCTCTCGATATCATTGGCGGGGATGATTTGGATTGTTCTGAATGGCAGGGCGCAACCCACGTGAGATTTCTGAACCTACGAGGGGATATGCGAGAAGATGCGAGCTTGCCAAAGAAAATTTCACGAGTCTTGATCTACTATGTCCGACTTATTTTTTACGCAGCGACTGCGGAGCCAAAGATTTTCCACATTTTGTGGAACAACAAGTTTGAGACATTCGATCGAGTCCCTCTGATCTTGTATTACAAAATTCTGGGAAAGAAAACCCTCCTGACCGTCCACAATGTCAACTCCAGAACGAGGGACTCAAACGATACATGGTTCAATCGGCTGACCTTGAAAGTCCAGTACCGACTCGTTGACCATCTCTTTGTGCATACGGAGAAAATGAAAAGGGAGCTCGTAGAGCAATTTGATGTGCCTGCGTCGGCGATTTCTGTGATTCCATTCGGGATCAACAATGCCGTTCCGCAAACGAATCTCAGCTCTGGAGAGGCGAGACAACGACTCGGAATCGCAGAGAAAGACCGAGCGATCCTATTCTTTGGGAACATTGCCCCATACAAAGGGCTCGAGTACCTCATCGATGCATTTGAACAAGCTATGGCTGGGGGTGGAGCCTATCGGTTGATCATCGCGGGCAACCCTAAGAACTGCGAGAGTTATTGGAATGTCGTTCTAGAATCTCTCAATCGTCATGTGAACCGGGAACGGATCCTTCGGATGATTGAGTATATTCCTGATGATCAGACGGAAGTGTATTTCAAGGCGGCGGACGTTTTAGTCTTACCCTATCGATATATCTATCAGAGTGGTGTGTTGTTCTTGGGATATAGTTTTGGGTTGCCAGTCATTGCGGCAGATGTGGGAGCGTTGCGGGAAGACATTATCGAGGGCAAAACGGGGTATGTCTGTAGGCCTGAGGATGCTGCTGACATGGCAAAGGCCATCGAAAGGTATTTCGCGAGCGATTTATTCAAGAACTTGAACAGTCGTCGGCAAGAGATACGGGAGTATGCTCACGAACGGTATTCGTGGAATATAGTTGGCGAGTTGACCAAGAATGTCTACAAGAATTTACTGGGCGACCGTCCTCCTACTGTAGATTGCCAGGTGGTTCCACGCTGATAGTCAGCGCCTAGAAGTTCCAGTTTCTTCTGACAATCCTACCTGCAAACTACGCAGTCGGTCGGAAACAAATGAGAATTGCGTATATCGCGCCATATCAGGGTCCAAGTCTGCTCAAAGCTCGTCCTATCGTCAGAAACCTCAGCTTGGCTGGGTCTGTCAAGATAGAGTTTATCGCAAGAGTGCTGAGCATTCAGAAACATCAAGTAGATATTATTTCTCAGGGTGAAATTGTTGAGTTAAACTGCAAATGGTACCCTTCGTTTCGTGAGTCTGAGCCTTTTCATCCGGACATTCCAATATACTATGCTTCCGCGTTGCCGATCAGATTCCTGAATGGACTTTGGTCGAGCAGGCGCACGCTCGAGCTTTTCAAAATTAGGCATCAGCAGTCGCCATACGACCTTGTCATAATTTATAACCTGAAACTTCCTCAGATTGTCTGCGCAGATTATGCGATCCGTCGCCTTGGTCTTCCCGTCGTCTTTGAGTACGAAGACGATGCTTTCGTGGACATTACGGGGAAGGATGAGGCAAAGGCACGATTCCCATTCGGGACTGATAGCTCAAAGCTGTTGAACATGGTTGCGGGATGCATGGCTGCTTCGCCACACTTACTTTCTCAATTACCCGCTACCATACCAAAGCTCTTGTTTCGGGGTGCGGTAGGCCATGACCTAATGCAATCAAGCGAACAAATGAGGACTGTGAAGAAGAACTGGGTATTGTTCTCCGGCACACACTATCGTTCAAAAGGTATCAAGCAATTGATTGCAGCGTGGCGAGAACTGAGTATGCCAGATTGGGAATTGCATATTACAGGATATGGGGAGCTGACGAATACTTTGCAGGATATGGTGGGAAATGACCCAACCATCGTGTTTCACGGTTTGGTGAGTCGGCAAGAATTGATGCGTCTCATGTGCTCTACGAAAGTTTGCATAAATCCACACGACATAAGCCAGACACCAGGAAATATATTCGCTTTTAAAATTATTGAGTACCTTGCTGCCGGCGCCCATGTTATTTCGACCCCAATGGGTGCTCTTGAAGAAGAAATTGAAAGTGGTATGACTTATATGCCTGATAACCACCCTGCGACCATTGTAGCTGCGCTCAAAGATGTGATTCTCGGTGCTACTTGGAGGCGGACCGCAAGGCAGTATGTGCTTGATACGTACGGCCCGCAGTCAATATCCAAGAACTTAGACATGCTTCTCCAACAGGCCTCTGCGTATCATTGTTCTGAGACAGGGCCCCGGAAATTCTGACAGTGTGATAAGTGGTAGCCTTGCTTAACCGACGCCCCCGAAGGGGGGCGAACCAGAGGAGCGAGGCGATGAAGCGCGGCTTTGTATACTTGTTTGCTGTTCTGGATTGGGCGAGTCGCCGAGTGTTGGCGTGGCGGCTGTCGAACACGCTGACGACTGACTTCTGCATCGAGGCCGTCCAGGAGGCACTGGCCCACTATGGTGCTCCGGACATCTTCAACACGGACCAAGGCTGCCAGTTCACCAGCCAGGAGTTCACGGGATTCATGAAAGAGCACGGCATTCAGATCAGCATGGACGGCACAGGCTGCTGGCGCGACAACGTGTTCGTGGAACGACTCTGGAAGAGCATCAAATGCGAGGAGGTCTATCTGCACGCCTACGAGACCGTCGGCGCAGCTCAATAGGGATTGGAACGCTACCCGTGAGGCTCTACAACCAAACGCGGCCACACAGAGCGCTTGACGGCAAGACGCCCGAAGAGGTGTACTGCGACAACCTTGACGACATGGCTCACGGTTGCGAAGTCAGCATACTGCGAGGCGCCACTAAAGGAATGGAACATGCTGTCCAAACAACTGGGGTCTCCACTCTGTGGAGAAAAGATGAGGATGTCAATGAAGATAAAGTCGATTCTTAAAAGCCTAGTCGGTGACAAAATGCTCGGCCGCTATGACTATCTGCTAAAGCCAAAGCTGGCCGATAGTTGGGGGGGGGCCTTCAATGGCCAAAACTACCGCCAGCGCATATTCTTAGACCTAATCAGAAGTCTACCGATCAGTGCGATAGTGGAAACAGGCACATTCCGTGGGACAACGACAGCATTCTTAGCGAAGACTGGTTTACCAGTATACACCGTTGAGTCAAATCCTCGTTTCTATGCGTATGCTGCATTACGCTTTTGTCGTCGACGAGACCGGGTGCATTTGTACGAAGGTGACAGTGTGAACTTCTTAAGGCATATGGCAGACTTGAATGAGTTTCTGATGCCAAAGGTCTTGTTCTATCTGGACGCTCATTGGGAAGAGCATTTGCCACTTCAAGAGGAGTTGGAGATTATTTTTTCTAAATGGAGCGATGCCGTTGTCTTAATCGACGATTTTCAAGTGCCTGGAACAACCTACGGCTTTGACGACTATGGGCCAGGAAAAGCGTTAACGATGAGTTATTTAGAGCCTCTTCAACATTTACATCTTTCCGCCTTCTTTCCTGCCACTGAGGCCGAACAAGAAACAGGTGCAAAGCGTGGGTGTGTTGTCCTCTGCAAAGACGAAGTTGTGAAGAACATACTGAATGATATCGAATCGCTGACTTCTCGATTGTAGAAATTATCGCTCGATACCTCCGTAGACAGCGATTATTGCTACCATGAAGAAGTATAGCCACATATTTGAGACAGCCCATGTCTTGCATGACTTGAAGGGCAAATCAGTACGTGCTGGATTCTATACCATGGCTGCTGAGGTAGTCAGCCAGATATTGCGGGTAGGCTCAGTGGTCGTCCTTGCCCGTCTTCTGCTTCCCGAACACTTTGGCCTGGTTAGCATGGTGACAGCAATAACCGTCTTTGCCGAGAGGTTTAAACACTTAGGGCTCTCAACAGCGACTATACAACAAAAGGATATCACTCATGAGCAAGTCAGCACGCTGTTTTGGATCAACGCTGGCGCAGGTATACTCATCGCATTGGCGATAGCGGGCCTCTCGCAGGGGATTGCTTCATTCTACACTGAACCCAATCTTGTCCCAATTACCATGGCTCTGTCATTGAGCTTTGTCTTTGGTGGGCTGAATGTGCAGCACGAAGCGCTCCTTCGCCGTCAGATGAGATTCAGGGCTCTCGGCTTCATCCAGGTGCTTGCGACTTTAGTTAGCATCTGGCTGGCAATCGAGTTAGCGCTCAATGGATTCACCTACTGGGCTCTGGTTTGGAGAGAAGTGGTGAAATCCGCAGTGGAGTTGATCGGGGTATGGTTTGCTTGCCGCTGGTGGCCTGGCTTGCCGGCTCCTCGCTCAGGTATAGGTTCCCTCCTGCGTGTTGGTCGGAACATCGTCAGTGTTGATACAGTCTACTTCATGTGCCGCAACATAGACCAAATACTCCTTGGGAGGTTTGCCGGCGCACATGCTCTTGGTTTGTATCGACAGGCATTTCAGCTCATGGCGCTGCCAATGAGCCAGTTATGCCAGCCGGTAGGAAGCGTAACGCTGCCAAGCATGAGCGCACTGCAAGATCAGCCAGACCGGTATCGACGATACTTTGAGAAAATTGTCGGCCTGCTTTTCTTCGTGGCTGTTCCCTTAGTTGCGTATATGGCAATATTTTCTGAAGACATCGTTAAGGTTGTTCTAGGGGAGGCATGGCTTGAAGCGGCGTGGATCTTCAGGATCTTGGCTGTCGGGGCCCTCATTGAGCCGTTGTTCCACCTATGCGGAATGGTGATGATTACACAGAGAAGGACGGATCATTTACTTAAGTGGGTGATAATGTACGGCATTTCTCTGATCCTCGGTTTTTCTATTGGAATCCAATGGGGAGCCATCGGCGTCGCTGTTGGGTATACCGTTGCTCATTATGCGTTGATCGTTCCTTCATTATGGATTAGCTTCAAAGGTACGCCTGTATCGATTTACCTGTTTCTGAAAACCATATTTAAACCTGTACTTTTTAGCCTGATTATGGCTGTTTTCTTAATGGCACTGGCGAACGGTATTGAACCCTTGGATATTGCCTGGAGAATTGGGCTTTCAGCCTTCACAGCCGTTTTCGTGTATTTTGGGCTGTGGATGGTTTATCCAAGTGACAGGAAGCGTCTCTTGGACGATGCTTCTTCCTTACTCTCAGCCTTCAAGCCAGCTGAAAGTGCTTCTAAGTAGGGGGCCATTAACAGAATGTCATTGGCTCTTCCGATCATTTACTGATCAGACCGTCAAAGTGTGCGCGTATAACTTCTCTGAAAGTGCATTTCTACAGGCAAAACAGGCGATTATTGAGCTCACGCTACGCACTATTTGATGGTCGGCTCAGTAACAGTGAGATTCTGCGGAGGAGAAGGAAGAGGATTTGTTACCTTCGGAGAAGTGACCAATGAGTGTGGATATGAGCAGGGGACATATCCCGGTTTGACCGAGTTGTAGGTCTCTCGATTAACCGCCTTCCAATGGGCGGTCCGGCACATTATTAATCGCAATCCATTGACAGGGCGGTTTCAAGTCCCAAGTGCAACGGGCGAATGTGGAAGTCTATGCGCAATTGCGCCCAGGGGCGTGGCGAAGTTCAGACATCTTCGTGAACGTGTGTTCAACCGATGCGCGATGGTATTCAACTCGCGCGGCGTGTAGTCAGACCGGTTTGTGCCCTTGGGCAGGTACTAGCGCATCAGGCCAGTGGTGTTCTCGTTGGTGCCGCGTTGGCAGGGGCTGTATAGATCGGCAAAGAAGATGCGACTCTCGAGCTGCTGGGTCAGGCGCTCAGGCTCAGCCATCTCTTTCCCTCGATCGTAGGTCAAGGGCTTTCGCAGCTACGCGGGCACGTGCCAGAGTTTACCCATAATCCCTGGAGGGCACGTACTGCGTCCATCCCCTCCATCCGTGCCAGGAAGGACCAAAGGCGACGTCCGTTCCATCGGTGTGCCAACGGCCGAACCATTGCGGGCTCCCTTAATGAGATCGCCTTCCCAATGGCCGTGCATTGTGCGGGTGACGACCTCAGCGGGATGCTCGGCAATCGGCGTCATGTGGAGGATCTGACCGCGGCGGTCTGTCCCCCGCGCCCGGCATTCGACCCTCGGCTATCACTCCCCCGACGAGTTCGACGCAATGGCGACAGGCTCTTAACCTGGTGTCCATGAAATCGAGGGAAGATAAGTCAGCCTGTTATGGAAGGACAACACGTACACCAAGGAGAAGTTAAAGAGATTGCTAGGCTAGACACCGAAGGCCTCGATTGAACTTGAACATTCCCCGTAGCTTGTACGGGGCGCCTCTGCTCCCGAGAAGTCTTCGAAGTTGAGTTCTGTGATGCCTCGCAGTTTGCTGCGGGGGGCGTCATTCTTCTGGCGGCTTAATGTGGCCGCCCATTGGTTGTACAAGTGAACCAGTCCCGGATGATCCGCCGCACCTCCTCAAATGTGCGGCGGACAGGATTTCATCTATTGATGGTCCGGGAAGAAATGATCATTTAACGGCTAGGTTTTGTGGGGGTGCAGGTGGAGGGTTAGAATTAGTGGACCCGCTCACCAATGGGTGTGGATAGATGTAGGGACTGTAGCCAGGTTTGGCGGTGCCTATCGTGTATTCGCGGCCTGCGACGATCCAGGCCGAATGCTGGGAGGACACTTCCTTGGCGTATTGACTGGTAGTCGGCGCATAGGTGTTGCCCCAGATATAGAGCGGCGTCAACACTTGCTGCGGCCACGCAACGAGGCTGGGCGGATTATCATTAAACATGAGATTCCCCGATCCCCACCCCACTTGGTCGATACAGGGATATCCGTTTGCGAGCGAATTCCCATCATAGGCGCTGCTGCCATCACATTTTCCCCAAGGGGCGTAGCTTGTAGCGGCTCGGTATTCAGAAACCGTGACAAGCGTGGTGTAGCCAACTGAGCTATTACCAAATACGACCCCGGTTCCTCCTCGGAGCAAGATGGCCATGGACATCTCTGTTGACGTGCTGAAGATGTTATTGTAGATCTCGTAGCTTCGGACGCCGCGATACCGGCCCCCGCTCTCCGTCCCATGCGTGGCCAAGTTTTCATTCGTGACCTTGTTATAGCGAAAGACAAACCGTCCTCCGCCAACTGAGTCTACCGCTCCCTTGCCTGCGATCCCAAGCCCTAGAAATGTATTGTCCTCGATATAGATCGCCTTGTTTGTCCCAAGATAGAGCGCGTCGGCAAAACTGCCATCGCCCCAGGTCGCCCCATTCCATGCATCATGGTACACTACTACCGCCTGCGCCCCATATGGGAGATTGAATGTGCAATGGTCTATGGCACCGAACACAAAGCCGAAGATTCGAATCGCACCAGTCCATGATCCTGGCCCAGGTTGGGTGAATTTCACATGGTCAATCCGCACATTCTGCGAGGTGCCAGTAACAACCACTATGCCTTTGTTGTAGGAACCCGAATCTTGGGCTTGTGCCATAAACGTCAGTCCGGTCAGGCGGAATGTTTTGCCAAGGGCTGTCACGACAGGAAGGAGAACGGTCTCAGCCCCTCCCCCTGTTTTATTGACGTTATCCACAATGGTTGTCTGGTCAATGCCCGCGCCTTGGATGGTGATGGCCTTCGCGGACCCCAACGCCGTCAGTTGTGTGGTCCAGGTACACGTCCCGGCTGGAATCACCACAGTATCCCCATCCACGGCACTGGCCACTTTAGCGTTGACTTCAGTCTGCGAGCAGCTAGCCACGTTGATGGTTGCGGCCCAAAGCGTATCAGGGCTCAAGGCGATTCCGATTAGTGCCAGGCTTACCAGTGCCACTGTCAGCCCCCCTACCGCAATCTGGTTCCGGTCAGTGCCCCATCGGCGATCTAGAGCAATTTGGGGCTGAGAGGGTTTGTGCGGACTATTGAGAAATGGCGAAAACTGTTCGATTGATTGCCCCATGGTTCCATCTCCTTGATATTCCAGGTCCACAACACACCTAATATGTATGCCTTTTAGGAAGTCTTGCAACATGCTAACAGCAAGATAGGTGCCAAGCGGAAGTCGATGTAAATCCAAGCAGCAGATGCGTATACTTAATGATCCATTGTACAATTTTGCTACAACCTCCCTGATCCATACAACCCTCTGGTCTGTACAATCGTAGGTTTTTCCAATCATCTTGAACAATAGCTTCACCGCCGGATCCAAGATGTATTACCACGCGAGTGGAGCCAGTCACGAGTTCTGAGTTTCTGAGACCGGCTCAGTGGCTGAGCTTCGCAGCACCGACGACCCTGCAGTCACCATTTATTCGCCTTCCCTTGTGGCAGGAGGAGTTGCAGAATACGCCTCTTCGCATTCATGCTATCAAATAGAGCCCACATAGTCCCCCTGCTACGGTCTCTTTCCCGGGAGGCATTTCGATCTTGGTCCGACATTGACCTCCCCGTTTCTTAGACCACGACCGACGAAGTTGATTTCTGTGCTTGAGCCCTGCCGGAATACGAGACTGTCGTTGGCTGGAGATTCACTCCCTTCTACAGCCCGGTTTTAGCCGTCTACTTGGTAATTCCGGGGTGTTTAGTCCTCGATCGAGCAATGTGGCCGGTGCTCACTGTAATCGATTCACCACGCTTCAATCTTCTGTCTCGCGTCGTGGGAGGGACACGCACACCTGCTCGTTCAAACACTCGTCTCGGGAGCGCACGTTGAAACTCTCACTCAGCGCATTATCCACGGGTTTGCCGAAGCGAGCGAAGTCCCGCTTGACGCCATTAACACCAAGCAGGAATCTAGTGGGTAACACAATAGCACTAACCGCACCTATGCCTGGCCCAGCAACGTCCACGAACTCAAGAATGTGATCGAATTCGCCACGATCAGCTGCAAAGGCTGGCGGATCGATGCCACTGGCCTGCCGCAGGAAACCAGTCGATCCCAGCCCAATGCTCCTGTCTCGACTTTGGTATTCTGTGCTGGATACTACGAACGTACCCAGCTTCTGCGAGCACTCAACCAGGCGGGAGGCAATCAAACCGAAGCCGGGAACCTCCTCGGTATGAGCCGGGCAATTCTCTATCGCCGCTTCGCCAACCGCGGCATCGTCATCCCCCGCTGACGGGACGACCTCACTTCACATCTCTCACGCCCACCGACTCACGCTGTTTCATCCTGAGACACAGAGCTGTCTCAGACATTCGGCCCAGTTCGCGACGCAACATCGGAAGTGCTCGTCTTCATTGAGGTCAGCCGGCTGCCAGGGTCCTGGCACGGAAGATTAGTGAGTACAGACCCGATATGAAAGAGAGAATGCGGAACGTTGTCGTGTTGGATGTGCGAAAGGGACGCGGTTCACTCGGCTGTCGCGAAGCGAGATCAAGCGGGTGCATGTGATGCGAACAATCGGCCTCGGGAGATCTCGCCCCGCACAGGCGGTTCATCTACTGTGGCGCGAGGACCTTGAATACACCCCGTGCCTCTCGCCCGAACATCGGCAGTTGCAGGCGAAGCGCTTGTGAACGGTGCCGGCTAAAGTAGGGGTTTCCCATATCGTATCGGCCTTGACGATACGGTCAAGGCGGCAAACAGTGCGCGATGTCGACAGGAGTCGAGAATTGTATAACGAACAAGCCTTTCGGTACCTGTTATCCAGCGAATCAAAACGCTCGGAACGGTCTGGCCATTTTTTCACTATCCTTCTCATCTATTCCACCGACAAGCAGGGATTGATCGTGCAGATGGATCGCGACGTGGCTGATACAGTGGTGAAGGCCTTATCCCGTAGTCTTCGGGAGACGGACTATATCGGCTGGTATCTCGAGGGGCGCATCGTCGGAGGGGTCTTAACAGTTCTGGCGCAAGATTCCGCAGTGGAGGTGTCCGGCCGTATTCAGCAACGTGTAATGAACATATTGCCGGCTGGGGTAAGCGTCGAGGAGAACAGTCGATTGCAGATCAGAGTTTGCCAACATCACGAGTTGGAGGGGATCATGAATTTGTAAATCAAACAACCCGTGACTTTGATGCACATACATAAATAGGTGACGCAATATATACCACTTAAGAGGGGTAGAGGACTATTCTTACGTAGCGTAGGTTGGCGCCTGCACTTCAGAGAAGCAACCATTGTATGGGAGTAAACTCTCAGCACCTCCTTGGCGAACTGTTCAAGCGACCAGCCGGCCCATCTCTACATCTTGGATTCAGAACCTGCCTTGGCCGGGTAGCTGTGTCACGTTTTCCGTACGCCGTTACAACCGAACCTCAGGAAAGAGGACTTGGAATGGCCCAACGGCTCAAACTCCTTGCCACGTTCCCGTCCATGCGGTGCATTCATTTAGATGTCTGGTGCCATAGGTTCTGCACAGATGTTTTATATCAATGGGCATAATATCTTTGAGGAGAGAATCCATGATTAAGCTCGGAGTCATCGGGTACGGGTACTGGGGCCCGAATATTGTCCGTAACTTCTCGTCGCACCAAGACTGCAAAGTCGTGGCCGTGTGCGATAAGAACCCTGTGGCATTGGCTCGGGTGTTAATTCAGCATCCCAATATCCGCCTGATGACCGACGCGGATGATATCGTCACCTCTTCGGAAATCGACGCCGTGGCCATCGTGACGCCGGTTTCGTACCACTACGAGCTGGCCAAGAAAGCGCTTGAGAATGGCAAGCACGTGTTTGTAGAAAAGCCCTTTACGGCGACCTCCGCACAAGCGGAGGAACTCGTCGAACTCGCCGAACGCAACAATCTGCAGATCATGGTGGACCATACATTTCTCTTCACCGGCGCGGTTCGAAAGATCAAGCAGCTCATCAATGAGGGAGCCCTGGGGTCGCTCTACTACTACGATTCGACACGCGTCAACTTGGGGCTCTTCCAGCATGACGTCAATGTGTTGTGGGATCTCGCTCCTCATGATCTGTCTGTCATGGATTATCTGATCGGGTTGGAACCGGATTTGGTGGTAGCGACGGGCAGCGCGCATGTGAACTGCCTGGAAGATGTGGCGCATCTGACGGTGTACTTCCCCAATAACATACTTGCGCATATCAACGTGAATTGGCTCTCGCCGGTCAAAGTGCGCACGACGCTCGTTGGGGGTCAGAAGAAGATGTTGGTGTGGAATGATCTGGATCCAGCAGAAAAAGTGAAGCTGTATGATAAGGGCGCTGATGTCAGGACAGAACAGGGTGTCCATCAACTGCTAATCAGTTATCGAAGTGGCGATATGTGGGCGCCGAAAGTCGAAGAACTCGAGGCCCTTCATCTCGAAACCCGGTACTTCTTGGATTGCGTCAAAAACAGCACGAAGCCCTTTAACGATGGGCAGGCTGGGCTGCGTGTGGTGCGGATTCTGGAAGCGGCGGAACAGTCCCTCAGGCAACACAAGGAAGTGGCGTACGCCTCGGTTCGATGACGGTTAACCGGTCTCTCTGGTTGGTCTGGACTGTCTAGTTTTTGGTTGAACGAAACGAACCAGATGAACCAAATCAGCCAGATCAACAAAACAAACCAGATCACGCAGATGAACCAGATGGAAGGTCTGATGCCTTCGTGCGCGGAAACAGTCAGTGTGCTTCACCCGCGCTGTGACGAAGATCTCTTCCTGTTTGACGAAGATCTCTTCAAGGATACCGTCACTCGGGAGCGCAAGCGCACGGAACGATCCGGGCTGGCTATGGTTTTACTGTTGGTCGGCGTTCATGATGGCCGGCGCGAAAACACGTGTGCACTGTTTGAGAAGGTGGTCCAGGTGTTGTCGGCGATCAAGTTGGACATCGATATTGCCGGATGGTTTCAACGAGAGTCCATCATGGGCCTGATCGTTCCCGAGATCGATACGGCGAACGTGGCAAACACCTGCGAGCGGCTCCAATCCGAATGTCGAAAAGAGATCACGAATCGGTTTGAGGAGAATCTCGCCGGGCGTGTGTCGATCACGCTGCGCGTCTATCCAGAGCCACAGGGCTTGGGTGATGAAGAATATCAGACGGTGAATCCGTTCCTATACCCAGAGCTGCAAGTGCGTCAAGCTCGAATGGCGACGTTTCAGGTGGTGAAACGGGGCATAGATATTCTCGTCAGCCTTGTGCTCCTGATCATCCTGTCGCCGGTGCTCTTGGCCATCGCGGGTCTTGTGAAGTTGTCGTCCCGTGGACCGGCGCTGTTTCGTCAGGAGCGCATTGGTCAGCTGATGAAGCCTTTTATGTTCTTCAAGTTTCGGACGATGTATGCGGATTCTCACCACGCGGTTCATCATGAGTATGTCAGTTGGTTCATTAGTTCAAGCGGGAAGGCCCAGGAGAAAGAGAAGCATACGGTCTTCAAGATGACGAATGATCCGAGGATCACGCCGATCGGACATCTTCTTCGCAAAACCAGCTTCGATGAGCTGCCTCAACTGTGGAATGTGCTCCGGGGAGACATGTCGTTGGTCGGTCCACGACCCCCGCTGAGGTATGAGGTGCAACAGTACAAACCATGGCATCGTCAACGAGTGTTGGAAGCCAAGCCGGGCCTTACTGGGCTGTGGCAGGTGACCGGGCGGAGTCGGACGACGTTCGACGAGATGGTCAGGCTGGACATTCGCTATGCCAGGGAGCAATCGTTCTGGGCCGACACCAAAATCTTCCTCGCCACTCCGGCGGCTGTCATTAAGGGTAGTGGTGCCTGTTAGCCCCGGTAGAAGTGCCTCTATTGAGCAGTGAGAGATGACATGCCCGTCAGCAACCATCTGAGCCTCACACCGCTTCAAGAAGAGAGTCGTCGGAATCTCTCTGGAGAAAAGACCATAGGTGTTGGATTGGCGGCGGTGCGGCTGTTGAGCAAGCCGTTGCCCTTCAGTGCTCAGCGCCGGAATCTGCTCGCGCTCATCTTGTTCTTTGCCGCGGTCGCGTGGTTCTGGCAGCCGCTGGTCACGCTCTTTTCCCTCACGCAACAGCAGGAACATTATTCGCACATTGTGCTGATCCCATGTCTGAGCTTCTATGCGCTCTATTTCGACCGAAAGGCGATTCTCGCCTCAAGGGAGTGGAGCCCATGGCTTGGATCGCTTGTGATAGGGATGGGGGCCTTGGGTTACTGGCTGGCAGATCCCGCGACCTTCGCGGCCGATCAGTTGTCGATGACGATCTTGGCGTTGGTGGTGATGTGTTGGGGGATCGTGGTGTTCGGCTTCGGGATCACGCTCTGTCGCAAGGTTTTATTCGGGCTGCTCTTTCTCCTCTTTATGGTGCCGCTTCCCTCGTTTCTGTTGGAGGCCATCGTTGGATTCCTGCAACGCAGTTCAGCAGAAGCGACCGATCTCCTGTTCTCGGTTCTCGGCGTCCCGATTTTTCGGCAGGGGTTCGTGTTCAGTCTGTCGAATTTCTCGATCCATGTTGCCGAGGAATGCAGCGGCATCCGATCGGCCCTCTCCCTCTTCATTACCGGTCTCGTGGCGGGGCATTTCTTCCTTCGAGCCACCTGGGCGAAGATGGGGCTGGTGGCGTTCGTTGTTCCGCTCGCCATCGTTAAAAATGCCTTCCGCATCGTCGGACTGTCCCTCTTAGCCAATTATGTGGATCCGACGTTCATTACGGATAGTGTGTGGCATCGCAGCGGAGGCATCCCCCTCTTCCTCTTGTCTCTCGTCGTGCTCTTTTCTCTTGTCTGGCTGTTGCGGAGATCGGAGAGAAAGCTCGGATATTACCCACCTGATTGAGTGCGTGGGACGGTGAGAACACGGTGCTCTGCAATGGCTGGTTGAGCCGGCTTGATGGCAGCGTGGGGAACGATGTCCTCGCCACAGAACGGGATGTACACAATTGATCCGCTGCACGATGCCCGTTGGCCTGAATTTGTCTGCCGACACCCGAACGCCTCGGTGTTTCATACGCGTGGCTGGCTAGGTGCGTTGCGGGCAACCTACGGGTACGAACCAGTTGCCTTCACCACGTCGGCTCCAACCGAAAACCTGACCAATGCCTTGCTATTCTGTGTTGTGCGCAGCTGGTTGACCGGCAACCGACTCGTGTCGCTACCGTTCTCCGATCACTGTGAGCCGCTGGTTGAAGATGCCGATCAGTGCAGGGCGCTCTGTTCCTTTGTGGAGTCGTTCAGACTGAAGGAACGGTGGAAGTATGTCGAAATACGGTCTGCAAACTCCCTCTTGGATGTTGATGGCAGCTTTGGCAGAGCGACGACCTATTGTCTGCACCGGCTTGATCTTCGGCCCAGTCTCGATGTCTTGTATAAGGGATTTCACAAGGATTGCATCCAGCGGAAGATCAGACGTGCGGAGCGAGAAGCGCTCACCTACGAAGCAGGTTGTAGCCCGTCGTTGCTTCAGCAATTGTATGAACTGCTCCAGTTGACCCGGTCGCGCCACCACCTTCCAGCTCAGCCGTTCGACTGGTTTCGGAATCTCGTGGCCTGTATCGGGGACGATGTCTGCATTAGAATCGCCTCCAAAGCCGGCCGGCCCGTTGCAGGCATCTTGACCATCAGCCATGGCAAGAAGATGGTCTATAAGTACGGCGGCTCGGACGCGAAATGTAACAATCTCGGCGGTATGCCGATGCTGTTCTGGCAGGCAATCAAAGAGGCCAAAGACGCGGGGGCAGAAGAACTCGACTTCGGGCGCTCGGACATCGATAATCCAGGCCTGATCGCATTCAAGGGCCGTTGGTCCGCAGCGTACGCCACCCTCACGACGTGGCGTGCACCGATGGTGGCCTCGTCTCCGCGTCTCGAACGTTTGAAGGTTCGATGTGCGAAACAGGTCTTCGCGCGATTGCCTGACAGCCTGTTGACGATGGCAGGTCGTATCCTGTACCGGCATATCGGATAAAAGCCAGGCGAGACGAGCGGGAAAGGCGGGACGGGCGAGGCGTGAGACGCAGTTGGAATGATGAATGGGGAATTGTTGGAGTTAGAAGAGGGAACAAGGTGAGGAGTGTGGCACGGGACGGTCGAGGCGGCCTGAAGACTGAAGTGTTCGGAACTCCGAACTTCAGCCTTTGAATTTCAGCCTTTGAACTTCAGCCTTCGGCCTCCGGCCTTCGAGTCACGCCAGTCCCCACATTGCGCAGGTCTAGCATGATTCTCCCGACATGGTTTTCAGTCGCGGCGTTTCTGGTTGCGGCGATTGCCGGTGGAATGGCTTGCGCACTGTTTGTCAGAAGACAGGCCAGTGCCTCACACCGGAGTCTCGCGGCGCTGTTGGGTGCGACGGCTGTCGCCAACGTGGCAAACGGCCTTGGGTTGCTCGACGAGACCTACGCACTGTTCTGGCGAGGGACGGTCATGGTGGCAGAGCTCGCCCAACCGGCCGCCTTGCTGTATGTCGGGCTTGCGTTCTTGAGTCCAGCTGAACGGGGCAGGAATGCGTCCGCCCTGTGGCGTGCCCGCAGCATTGGGGTCGTCGGCCTGCTGCTGGCCGTCCTTGCGGTGACCGGCCAGGTCTTTCAGTGGAAGACGGTCGAGGACGGCCAGTTGGTGATTGCCTTGGCCTCCTGGGGGCGTGTCCCCTATGTCTTTGTCGTGATCGGAATGGCTCTGGGGTTGGCGCAACTGGAGTTAGTTTTACGCGCCAGCCGCGAACCAGTCCGCCACAAGCTGAAATTCGTGGTGATCGGGTTAGGAGGGCTGGCGGGTTTCCAAATCTATCAGGCCAGCCAGATGCTTCTGTTCCCGGTCTGGCGGCCCGATCACGTATTGGTCTCAACCGTCGTGATGGCCGCGGCGCTGTGCTTGACCGCCTACGGGTTGGGACGAACCAGATTGCGGGAAGTGCTCGTCAATACCTATGTGTCCCAACAGGCTCTCTTCGGCTCGGTGACGTTCATCATCATCGGGCTCTACCTGCTGGCGCTGGGCGCTGTTGGAGAGTGGCTTCGGCGAACTGATCAACCGCTAGGGGTAGGGCTCAGCGTCGTCGTGGTGTTCGGAGGCCTGGTTGGGCTAGCGATTGCGGTATTTTCAAAAACGGTGCGCGCGGATATCCGGCGGTTCATCACGCGGAATTTTTACCGATCGAAATACGACTACCGCGTACAGTGGCTGCAAGTGACCGAGGCATTTCAGCAGGCGGCGCACAAAGAGGCGATCATGGATCGTCTGCTCGATCTCCTCATCAAGACCTTCGCGACCAAGACCATCTCGATCTGGTCGTTTCGGGAAGCCGATCGCCGGTTTTGCCAAATCCGTTCAATGACCACTGAAAAGGAACCGGCTCCAATAGAGCTTTCCCACCCCATCGTTGTGCAGCTCTTGGAAAAGGACGAGCCGGTGGTGGTCGAGAACGGTCCGGCAGGGAGGAACGACGGAGCCGCTTCCCTGGGAGATCCCTTGGCGGCGTCAGGCGCAGCGCTCTGTTTCCCCATCCGTACCCAGGGGCAGCTCACGGCGTTCGTCGCGTTGGGTCAGCAACTCCGCGGCGAGGTCTATGGAACGGATGACTGCGATTTACTCCACGGCATTGCCCATCACGTCGGGGCCCTGCTCTCCCACGCGAGTTTGGCAGAGGAACGTCAGGCGTCGGCAGAACTGGAAGCGCTGCACCGGTTCTCCGTGTTCTGTCTGCATGATTTAAAAAACTTAGCAGCGAGATTATCGTTGGTCGCTCAAAACGCGGAACATCACGGCCGAGATCCTGCGTTCCAGGAATCGGCCATGAGGACGGTGACCGACACGGCGAAGAAAATGACGGCGCTCATGAGCAAGCTCTCGTTGAAATCTTTGACGCCTCCGCTCGCGGGAGCACCTGAAATGGTGGAGCTGTCCGCTCTCATCGATGAAATAGTGGCCCCGATCAGGGGAGAGGGGATGGTGCAGCTGCACGTTGCGGGCGGGCCGGTTCAGCCGGTCATGGCTGTGAGGGACCAGATTCACCAAGTGCTGCTCAATGTGGTCCTGAATGCCAAGCAAGCCATTGGCGAGAAGGGGGACATCTCAGTCGCGATTGAACAATCGAACGGGTCCGTCGTGGTCACAGTTGACGATACGGGGAGCGGAATTCCCTCGAGCATGCTCGGGTCGTTGTTTCGACCGTCGCAATCCAGCAGGCCTGGAGGGTTGGGAATCGGGCTCTACCAGTGCAAGCAGATCGTGGAAGCGCATCAGGGAACGATTCAGATGCGAAGCGAGGAAGGAAAGGGGACGCAAGTGCGGATTGAGCTTCCCATTCACCGCCCTCCTGTGAGGATAGACGAAGACTCCATTGTTCAATCAAATAGGTAACATGAGTTCACGAGCCCTGTATGTCTGAGAAGCTGATCCACACGCGACCGGTTCTCCTGCTGGTCGACGACGATGCCGAGATTCGGGACCAAATGAAATGGGCCCTGGCCTCGGATTATCAGCTGCTGGAGGCGCCGGACCGTTCGACAGCATTGGCGCATGTCCGGAACGCGATGCCGCGATTGATCCTGCTCGATTTAGGATTACCCCCCGATATCGATGGGGCGTCTGAGGGCTTAGCCATCTTGCGGGAAACCCTTCGTCTCAACCCGATGGCCAAGGTGATCGTCATCACGGGTAATAGCGATCGAGCAAAGGCCGTCGCCGCCATCGAAAGCGGCGCCTACGACTTTATCGAAAAGCCTGTTCAGCTCGATGTCTTGAAGATCGTGCTGCAGCGGGCGGCCTATCTCTCCAACTTGGAGCAGGACAATCGCGCCTTTCAAGAGCGGGCAGGTCAGAACGAATTCGAAGGCATCGTGGGGAGCAGTGCTCGCATTCAAACCGTCTTCGACATGATCCGACGAGTCGGACCGTCCGAGGTGCCAGTGTTGATTACCGGGGAAAGCGGCACAGGGAAGGAATTGGTGGCGCGAGCCATCCATCGGCAAAGTGCGCGAAAGGGCGAGCCCTTCGTCGCCATCAACTGCGGTGCCATTCCGGAGACGCTGCTCGAGAGCGAACTATTTGGGTACGAGAAAGGGGCCTTTACCGGAGCGGCACAGCAGCGAAAAGGACGTATCGAAAGCGCGCAGCACGGCACGCTCTTCCTGGATGAAATCGGAGATATCCCGTTGGGTTTGCAAGTCAAGCTGCTGCGGTTCTTGCAAGATCACACGATACAACGCTTGGGCGCAAAAGAGACGATCGCCGTCGACGCGCGGATTCTCGCTGCGACTAATGTCAATCTGAAGAAGGCGATTAGTGATGGGGGGTTCAGAGAAGACCTATATTACAGGCTCTGCGTCGTCACGATTGCAGTGCCGGCTCTAAGTGAACGAGGTGCTGATATCACACTACTGGCGCGGACATTCTTGACGAAGAGTGCCGAAGAGCAAAAAAAACTGTTGAAGGGTTTCACTTCACAAGCGGTGGAGGCCTTGACGGCACACAGTTGGCCTGGAAATGTCCGAGAATTAGAAAACAGAATCAAGCGGGCTGTCGTCATGGCGGAAGGAAAATACGTTACCCCTATGAACTTGGAGTTGAAGGACCCGTCTTCATCGGATGAGGAGGCCTCCACACTCAGAGCCTCACGTGACAACCGCGAAAAGGATCTGGTGCGGCTCGCGATGGAGAAAGCCGACGGGAATGTGTCCAGAGCTGCTGCGGAACTGGGAATCAGCCGTCCCACGCTCTACCAGTTGCTGGCCCGCTACGGATTGAAGAAACCGAAGCCCGCAGAGTAGGGGAATGGAATCACGAGATCTTGCGGTGGCGCAGTAAAAGCAGAAACGGGTCTGGCTTCGCCAAGAGGGTTGCTTCTTTCATTTCCCCTCCCCCTCTAAACGGGATCGGCGAACATGTGCAAGCCATTGATTGCTCGTGTGTTACTAGCTGTAAACAATTGATAAAGGTATAGCCATGACCGTAAGTAAATTTTACAAAGGACGATGATTCTAAGTGATTGAAATCATGGATGATCAAATTATATGGATACGGCAGGGTGTCTATCACCGTTAAATAGATTTACATGCGATCACGGACTTGCATACAAGTAAATGCAAATCATTCCATTGTATCAATAACTTATGATTTATATTTCGCAGGCACATAATGTGCTTAACCACTAGCCAAGAACAGTAAAGATGTGGTTGAGCTATGAACTTAAAACATGAAGGGGGTGAATAAGATGAAAAGTAAGATGATTTCAAGTTTTGCCGCTGCGGCTTTGGCTCTTGCCATGGCAGCCACGTCCGCCCATGCGTTGAGTGTGAGTCCTACCGGTGATTGGTCCACTAACCAGACCAGTACCCTGACCACAGCAGAGGTGATTGCCCTCACCGGAATTGCTGGGTTGGTGGAAGTGTACAAGCAGAATGTCGGTGGGAGTGAATCAGGATCGTTTGCTGGTTCTTACACCACCACATTTTCAAATACTCCAACCGATCCAGCAGAATTTACAGTGGCGTACGACGGTGGATCGTTCATTAGCTGCGGGAGTTGTATTCTCGTGGTGAAGGATGGAAATCAAGTTCCTAGTCAGTATCTGTTCAACCTTTCTGCAGGTGCTCGCTCTTGGAATGGAACAGATTCAATCTTTGGCACAGCTTTCTGGCCCAACCAAGGTGCGATTTCCCACGTCACGATCTATCAGGTAGGTGGTACGAGCGTTCCTGAGCCGACTTCATTGCTGTTGCTCGGCGCGGGCTTGGCTGGCATGTGGATTTGGAGACGGCAGTCAGGAAAGATCTAGTTCTTCTTCGTTCGAAAGAGAGTCGGAATCATGAAGGGCCAGTCCTCGTAAGGGGACTGGCCCTTCGCATTATGGGCCGAGCATGTTCAACGGCTTGAGATGGGATAAGGCTCTAGCATATCTTGGCATTAGTTCCAGGCACGACAGAGGGGGCGGGGACGCCTGTCAGATTGACCTGTTGCATTCGTTCCATGAATGGCAACTCTCTGCTCCATAAGGACTAAGTGAGATTGATCCGGCGAACTTCGAGATTAGCAGCTGTGGTGCTCCTTGCGCCGCTCTGTCTTCTCGCTGCCTGCTCACCGTACGTTCACGATCTCAGAAGGGTTGTGGAACCAGTGGATGCGGCTTTGATGGAGCGTCGGCTCCATGATGTGGGCCTTCCACTTCTGGTTGCCGCAGCCGAGTGGTGTCCGTTTGAACAGGAATCGACGTATGGTTTTCTGCTCAAGGACGAGGGCGGATCTCACGATCAGGCAGGACAGAGTACGGGCAGGAAGGCGATTGTTGCCTATGTCCATTCTCAGCTAGCGGCGGCATCGACCGGGCTTTCACCAGGAGACCGGGTCGTGCAGGTCAACACCCAGAGAGTCGGTGAAGCCGGAGCCGAGGATGTGATGCGGCAGGTGCGCAGACTAACGGCAGCCAGGATTCAACCCCTCTTGCTTGAAGTGGAGCGTGGCGCAGAGCGCCGCATGGTGGCGATGTGGGCGGTACCGGCTTGTCAATTCTCTCTGCGATTGATCGAGAGCGAACAAATCAATGGAGTTTCCAATGGGCGGCAGGTGGCGGTGACGACCGGCGCCATGCGGTTCTTTGCGTGGGATGACGAACTGGCGTGGATTCTGTCTCATGAAATTGCCCACAACGTGCTTAGCCATGTGGACAGCGCCAAGCTGCGTCTGGCGCTCGGTGCGTTTCTGGGCGCGACGGTGGGACCTTCTGCGGGGCCGGCGGTGTCGCCTCCCTCGCGCTCGCTCGAGGCGCAAGCGGATTATGTCGGCTCGTACCTGATGGCTCGAGCGGGGTATGACTTGGATGCTGTTCGTCGAGTCTGGCAGCGGTTGGCGAATATCGAGTCGCGCCAGGCCGGTCTCGGCTACGAGGTGTTGCGTTCCCATCCGACGACGGTCGAACGACTGGCCGACTTTGAACAGACGTTGAAGGAAATCAAAGAGAAGCGCAGACGCGGTGAATCGCTGCAGCCGCGGGTTGAACAGGCCCCATAGCCGGAGAGGGGCAAGCCCCCTGGGAGTTTTGTCGGCTTGGACAGCGGTTGGTCTGGCCCAAGGATGGCTGGGGATGACTAGAGCCCTTTGAGCGTCTTCTTCGCTTCGTCTGAGCCAGGAAAGTTCTGGTCCAGTTTCAACGCAGTTTGCAAGGTCTTCTTGGCTCCGGCTGCATCGCCGTTCTTATACTGCGCCATACCATAATGAAAGTGGACGACCGGTTCATTGGGTAATTTCTCGGCCGCTTCTTTAAGGAGACTCCCAGCAAGGAGTAGGGCATTTTTCTTGTAGTACACCCAACCTAGTGTATCAGCGATGTAGGGATCGTCTGGTTTCTGTTCGCGAGCTGTCTGGGCATGAGACAGCGCCACATCGAGATTTCCGCCGTGCTCGACGAGGATCCATGCCAGGTTATTAGCAGCCGGCGCGAACTGGGGGTTGAGTTTCAGAATCTCTTCATAGCGCCCCCCGGCCTTCTCATATTCCTGTCGGCCTTCGTAGATGATTCCAAGCATCATCAGTGCTTCGATCGCTCTGGCGTCCTTGGCGAGCACCGATTCATACTCCTTGATCGCCTGGTCGACCTTGCCGCTCTGATAATACGTTTTTCCCAAATTCAAGTAGGCGGAGAGGAGCGAATTGTCGAGTTCAATCGCTTTCTTGAAGGCAATCTCCGCTTGCCCGGCGTCCTTCGCCTGCATCAAGAGTTGGCCCAGAAGGTTATAGATGAGGGGATTGTTTGGGGAAGCCTCGAGCTGTTTGCTCACGCGCTCTCGGGCTTCGTTCGCTTTACCGTTCCCGACTTGAATCATGGCGATCTGGGTAATCGGCTCGATGGCGCCGGGTTTTCTTTTGAGTGCTTCCTCAAAGTAGGCCAACGCCTTGGAGTCGTTCTTCTCGGTATGCGCGATGAGGCCGAGGCGGTAAGGACCGATCGGTTCTTTCGGAAGGGCTTGTGTAATCGCTTCAAAGACCTGTCGACTCTTGGCAAGATCTCCCTTGCGGAGATAGGCGTCGCCGGAAATAATGGTCGCCTGAACATTGCGGGGATTGAGTTGGATGGCCGCTTGGGCTTGCTCAAGCGCCAAGTCTGCTGAACCTTCGGCGAGGTAGAGTTCAGCCAACGCCGTTCGTGCTTCAGGGAAGTTGGGGTTCAACTTCACCGCTTCGACGAAAGCTCCGCGAGCCTGAGTGGCCTGGCGTTTCTGCAAGAATGCCACCCCGAGGAAGTAGTGAGCCCCGGCGAACTGCGGCTCATCTTTCACTATACCTTGAAGAAGTGAAATCGCTTCGTCGACATTTCTTTTTGCCAGCCGGATCCTGGCGTCGAAAAACCGCCCCATGAGGTCCTTGTTGTTCTTTTGGAGAATCGCGGTGACCTTCGTTTCCGCCTCGCCTGTCTTTCCTATGTCGAGGTAATGCGAAATTAACTTGTCACGGGCGATAAGCGAACCGGGATTCACTTCCGTTGCGCGCTGATAGCTGGCGAGCGCCTTGTCTCGTTGACCGATGGAGGTAAAGAAATCACCTGAGCGGACATGCGGCATTTCATCTTGGGGTTTGCTTGAGGCTAATTTCTGCATGGTCGCTTCTGCGTCGGCCAATCTGTTGTGGCGCTGATAGAAGTCTGTGAGCCTGAGGTAAATGCTTTCGTTCTGCGGAGCGATGTCGAGGGCTTGCTTATAGATGATTTCAGCCTGCTCTGTTTTGCCGGTCATCGTACGAAAATCCCCCAGGGCCAGCATGATCTCTGTAGAGCGGGGCTCGACTGTTAAGGCTTGATTGAGCGTCGTCTCGGCTGCGGCAGGGTCTTTCGCAGCCACATAGGCGCGGGCCAAGTCGATATACGTTTGCATATTCTTGGGATCGAGTTCGATGGCCTTCTTCAGTTCCGCCACGCCTTCCTGGTAACGCTTTTCATTGATCAGACTCCGTCCTTTGAGAATGAGCCCTTCTGTATTTTGGGGCGCCGATACGAGGACGATGTTGGCTTGTTCGCGCGCCTTTGCCGGTTCGTTGCCGAGTAAATACAGGTCACCCAGCTTGAGTTGGGCGTCTCGGTTCGTCTTGTCCAGCTCTACGGTTCGGCTCAGTTCGGCGAATGCACCTTGAAGATTGGTTAGCCCGCCCAACTTGAGGTATGTCAGGGCTAAGCGGTAATGAGTCGCAGCATCTTGGGGGTCGAGTTGCACCACATTCTTGAATTCAAGTACGGCCTCGTTGTATTGCCCCTTGTCGAAGTAGGTCTGACCCTGTTCGAGATGTTTGGCTTTCTTTGATTCAGGAGAAGAAAACCGATCACAGCCGCCCACGGTCAGGGTGATCAATATGATGCCAATGAACGTTGTCGAAATTACATGTCGCATAGGATAGGGTGTTATCGTTAATGACGATGATTATCCTGTTCGATGCGGGGGATGTCAACGACAAAGGCCAGGCAGACCGAGCACGGCGGGACGCGGTCCCCCCTGTGTCAGAATAGATGTCGTGCGGGTTGATCTACCATTTGGAAACAAGAGATGAGAGTGTACTCAGCAGGCAGCAATATAGTCAACATTGGGATGTCTGAAGAACGAACGGACGAGTGCGGGGCGGCGCGCCATCTCAGCGAGTTGCGCGGTGATGCGATCGGCCAGTCGTTCACCCTTCTGCAAGGGCCGGCGTGCATGACTGGTAAGCTTCGCATGGCTCCAGGCCAACTCATCGGGATCGAGGTCCGGGGCGTAGCCGGGCAGGTAATGGAGGATCAGTTTGCCGTCGAGTCCAGCGACGTACTCCTTGACCGCGAGCGACTTGTGGGCCGGCAGTCCATCAAGGGTCAGATGCAGGGACTTGCGACGCCCGCGCATCATCCGGCGCAGCAAGTCCACAAACAGCGTGCCGGTCAAGGCACCCGCATAGGTGGCGAACCAGAAGGCGCCTTTGGAACTGATGGCCGAGGCGGCGCTGATGCCTTGACGTTGGCCAGGAACCTGGACCACCGGGGTATGGGCGCGTACGCCCCATGTCTTGCCATGCACCGCATCGGCGCGAAAGCCCGACTCATCCCAGAACGAGATCTCGGTCTTGGTTCGCTTGGCGTGGCGCGCCATCGCGGGATACGGCTCACGCTGCCAGCGGGCAATCGCGTCGGGATCTCGCTGATACGCCCGCTGCAAGGGTTTCTGCGGCGTCGGGGCCCAGCAGCCACTCGATCCCATCCAGTAGGCACCGCAGGACCTCGCGGTAGGACGACTGCATGTACAACGCCAGGGCAATGACGTAGTACATCACGACGTGTGCCGGTAGATCCCGCTGCCGGATACTGACCCGGCCGCTCTCTCGGAGCACGGTTTCGATGGTGCGCATCGGAAACGTCTTGGTGCGCATCCCGAAACTGATGTAGTCCGTCACGCGCGTGCCACGTGGAAGCGCGGCAAGGGTCCGTGCCATAGGCAATCCTCCTGTCAAAATGTGCGACAGGATTTCACACGATGGCAGCTAAGTGAACCGTATTAGGATTAAGCACGAATGAGAAGATGGCTAAGTCGAGCAGGTTCTGCGATGTGCATGGCTGCGGAGGGATCAATCACTCGGTTCAGTCTTATCCGATCATTTGGACTCACCTGGATTATCTCCACCGCAATCCAGTGCTCATGAATTCTTCTGACTTCCGCCAGTCGGATGTTTATAAAGGGCTCCTCGCCGTCCACCCATAGTTGGACTTTCACAAAGTCCCCTACTTTCAGGTGATCAGGGGTGGAGAGCTTGCACCCACTCTCTACGTGTTCGAGAACGCACCCGTCGGCTTCAAGCTGCCTGTTTACGTTTGCAAGCACGCAGTCAATAGTAAACTTCGTACTATCCCACCCGGTTTGTTCTTTCCCCTGAGCCATCATAATTCTGTCATTCTAGTGCTGAAGAGTGTTGCGTTGCTATACCTCAAGAGGTGGGGAGGCGTGTTTGATACGGTCTATAGAATAGGGGGCTCTATCGTATTGCCGACTGCATTGGCCTATCGCCTGCGCATGCGCCCGAGAACAGGCCTGAACTTGGCTACGCCCCTGGAAGTCTCTGCGCATCTGCGTCAGTATTCACCCGCTGTCCGTGGAACGTGAAGCCCTCCGAGATACGCTTCAGGTGGAACGCCATTCGGAATGAACCATCATGAATATTGTGGGGTCGCTGTCTCTAAAGCCACAACTCGCTGGGGCTGATTGGTTTCTCTTATTCGGTTGAACAAGGCCACCTCCAGAAATACTTCACGCTCCATCAGTCAATGGGATAAACTGGAAAATAGGGCCACACAACAGGAGGATATTTATGATAGGTCGGTCATCCGCTCAGCGGTTCTTGTTAATTGGAGCCATTTTGGCAGGATCTGGTGTTGCTGCCGGCGCCTTTGGTGCCCATGCGCTCAAGGAAATTTTGGATGCGCCTATGCTCCAAGTCTTCGAAACTGCAACAAGGTATGTGATGTATCATGCGTTTGGACTGTGTATCGTTTCGTGGGCGATCGACCGTTACCCCGAACAACGTCTTGAAAAGTCAGGATGGCTATTTATCCTCGGGATTCTTCTCTTCTCAGGCAGCCTGTACGTGGTATCTCTTGCGGGCATCCGCTGGATGGGGGCTGTGACCCCAGTCGGTGGACTGGCGTTCATAATAGGCTGGATACTCTTAGGCTGGGGAGTCTGGCGATCTTCACTCCCTCGTTCCACGAGCCGGTGACGCAAGAAGCGCGGGAGGAGCGAGAAAGGCGCAACCCGAAGTTCGAATTTCCTGGTTCGAAGTTCCTGGTTCGAAGTTCCGAAAACCTCGAACTTCGGACCTCGAACCCTGGTCCATCTCTCTCGTCCCGCTTTTCCCGCCATGCTCGCGCGGCGATCTTGCTATGGCGCACAGCCGACCGTTCTCTTTCCGCTGATGGATCCCCAACCTCCTTGGGAGTTCACGAAAGTCCCTTCGAGGCGTTGGCCTTCTTTGCTGAATTGCAAACTATCTTCTTGGACTCGACCATCGAATTCCCACCGTAAATAGACGTTCTCGCCCAAGACAATCGTGTCCACGAGCCCCGGCAGAGTTGCCTGGGTCTGTCCGACCGGGGGAAAGAGTAGCGACAGCTTCTGTTCCCGATGGTTCTGTTGATGATTATGAATGATCCACTGCCAGGTCCCGCACAGCCGGGTTTGTCCACGGAGGCCACGCACCCGATCCTTCCAACTCCGCACCCGATCCCATTCACGGTAGCTCGCCTGCATGGCGTCCACTTCCAGGCGAGCGGCCCGCTCAAGGACCGTGACCAATAGGGGCGATACAGATTCTCCCTGATTGCCCTTGGCCCATTCTGGGGAGGACACCACATCAGAGAGTTGACTCAATGAATCATGCCAGGGGGCTTGTTTTTGTTGATCGAGCCATGCCTTGGCTTGCGGGTATTCGAATAGTCGCTCAGTCACAGCCTCGAGTTGTTGATCTCTCACAGCGTGCCTGACGGTCGAGGCAAGCTGCCAGACGGCCAGACTCCCCATCAACCGATGCACCGCCTCCGTCAGGTCCGGTATCAGGAGTTCGTGTGCCGGCGTAGCCGGCAAGGGATTGGCCCCCAATGTCCGAGTCACATCGTCCATCTGGAGTGCGGGACCGATGGCCGATACAAACAGGTTGCCGGCTATTTTGTCGGAGGCTATTCTGGCCAGTTGATCGGAATAGGCACGCACGATCGAGGGGAAATCTGGGGTAGCACTCGGAAGGGATTCGTTGGCCTTGGCATTGAGCCAGGCCCCGAATACAGAGATAGCCACCATTGCGAGGGCGAGACCGATTTGGAATGGAGCTGGTCGAACCAAGAGGAGGAGATAATGGCGCATCGCATTACTCTACCGTGCTTGCACCTGGACCCTCAAGTGGGGGTTCCTCACACAACCTATTGGAAAAATTGTTTAGGTCCCTTGGAAGCAGGTTTTGAGAAAGGCGGCCGTCGACTCCCAGGCCTCTGCCGTCGCGTCGGCACGATAACTCTCCACCCGTTGTTCATTACAAAACGCATGTGGCGCATTGGGGTACGTTCTGATCTCGACGCGTTTGTGATGCTCAGTCGCAGCAGTACGCAATCGGTCCACATCCTGACTGGGCACCCACTGGTCCTGACCGGCCTGGTGGTAGAGTACCGGGCAGAACAGATCGGTGATCGCAGTATCAGGCTGCGTCATTCGGCCGTAATAGACGACCGCTGCTCGGAGCCGTTTCCGTTGACAGGCGAACCGGAGTGCGTACGATCCCCCCATGCCGTAGCCGACCACGCCGTGGATGTTTTGCTTAATGTGGTCGCGGGTATTCAAAAACTCACAGCAGGAGTTGATGTCTTGCAGGACGAGCGATTCGTTCAGCTTATTCATGAGCGCATTGGCAACCTCGGCGTTGGCCGTCACCATGCCACCCAGTCGTCCGTACAAGTTTGGAATGATGACGCCATAGCCTTCGCACGCCAGCCTGGCGCCGAGATCCTTGATTTGCGCCGTCAGCCCCCATTCTTCATGCAAGAGGACGAGACCTGGGTAGCGCCCTGTTGGCTGGGGCCAAAACTGAACACATTCCACATGCACGTGTTTCGAGATGCGTGTCTGGATGTAGGGATCGACGGCGGCATCCGTGAGCGTCGGAATAGCAATACCACTCGGAAAGCGAGCCGTACCGGTCCCAATTTGATTCAAGGTAAAAGGAGCGAGGGTGGATATCATTGCGGCAATCTCTTCTCCATCGCGGCTTTGCTGAGGGCTGTCAATCGTGAGACGGGATTTATGCGATGCGGGCGTACTATAGGGACCCTGTTGTCTGGTTGTCAATTCGGCTGCAGGGGTCGAATGATAGTTGACCCAGCGTTCGATGACGATTAGAGTTTCATCACCTGTAGGGAAGTCACACGTCTATGCCGCTCAGAATCGGACTCATCGGTGCAGGCCGCCATGGCAGCCGGTATGCCCACCATCTGCTGCATGATCTACCAGGGGTGAGCCTCGTCGCGCTCTGTCGGAAACGAATCGAGCGGGGACTGCCTTCGCTCCCAACGACAGAGATCCCTGTCCATGGGGACTATCGTTCCTTGATCGCCGATCCAACGGTAGAGGCCGTCGTCGTCGTGACCCCTCCAGCGCTCTGTCCTGAGATCTGTTTTGAGGCCGTGAAGGCGAGGAAGCCGATCCTCATTGAAAAACCCTTAGCGCTGACAGGCCGTGAAGCGCGAGCGATGGTCACGGCGGCAGAAGAGGCAGGCGTATTGCTCATGACTGCACAGACCCTGCGCTTCGACTCGACGATTCTACTTTTAAAAAACCACTTGCCGGAAATCGGAACGCTCCGGTACGCCACCTTCACCAGTAGGATTGAAACGAAAGCCGGTGCCCTGGCTCAGACACCGATAGTGGGCCAGTGCGGGGCGCTCTTGGAATTCGGAGTTCATCTCTTGGATCTGGTGCCCTTTCTTACCGGCGAGGAGCTGGCCGATGTCCGCTGCGAGGTGGATCCGCTTCCGACGGTGGCGCCGGAGACGATGGCGATCGTGCAGGCCCACACCGTGAGCGGTCTGCGATGCGTCATGGACGTTGCACGTGTTGGAGCGGGGAGAGTTGCGCGAACAGAATGGGTGGGGACCAGGGGGCAAATTGCCGCTGATTGGTTTCACCAGCGAGTGAGCGGCGTCATCGGTGCCAGCGCTCCGTTCGAGAGGAGCGTCCAACCACAGCAGACGGTTCTCGCCACACTCCGCGCCTTCGTTCATGCCATTGAAACGAACAGCCCGCCCCCTATTACTGGGCGCGATGGCTGTCGCGCCGTCGAAGTGGCCGACGCCTGCTACCGTTCGGCAGAGTTGGGAGGGGCTACCGTCAGCATCGTTCGCGAACCCCGTGAAGCGTGAAGCGTATCTCGTTCAAGCGTTTCAGGTTCCACGTTTCTAGTTTCAAGTTTTCGGAGGTTGTTTCCTGACAACATGAAACCTGAAACGAGAAACTAGAAACTCCGCTCCCGGACGAACGACGCTTCACGAACGACGCGCGCTCTTGAGCGCGCTGTTAGGTATCGGCGACGATGTGCGTATCTGTTTCCTCCACCCCTTCAACTTGATGAATCTTTGTGATGACCACATCCGAGAGGGCTCGTTCGTCCGCGACCGTGATAAACAGAATAATGTCCGGCCGTCCAAAACAAGAGTGGGCTTGTTCGACGCCGGTGAGGCGCTTGAGGGACTGCAGTACATCTTTCGTCCGTCCGGCTTTGACCTTGATGAGAATATAGGCTTTCGTTGCCATGGTGTCCTCCCTGTTGTCGTTATTGTGTCCCACCCGGCATCTCCCGCCGTCGTTGGACGAATATCTGATGCATGGTTTGTCCCCGTTGCATGAACGTAATGCGTGCCTTCGCAATGAGTTCCATCAACCCATCGAAGTCCGTCGGACTTACGTTGAATTGGCGAAAACCCGGTGCCAAACGATCTCGCTGATCGACCGTCGTGGCGATCCATTGTTCACTGAGCGCCTCAAGCACATCCGATGTCCAGCCCGTTGAACGGAATCGAGCCAGGGTTTCATCTGCGCTGCGCCCTCCCTGTGTAGCCAACGATTGAGTCAAAAAGAACTGTACAGCTGGGTCACCGCTCTTAAGAAACACCGATTGAAATTGGATGACGGCCTTGATGACGCGATTGGCTTCAAGAGAGTTTTCCGGCGGCAACACATCGGCATCTTGCAGTGTGGCAAGGACGGCCATCGACGCTCCAACTGGCCCAGATGGGGTGGCTCCACGGCCAGGCACTTGGGCCAAGACTGGATTGCCGGTTCCTATGAGTAAGCCACCAAGGAGAATACATACCGGCAGAGGACTTGGCAGCGTGATGAGCGATGTACGTTTGAGGAGTCTAGAGTGGAAGCAGATGGAGGGGACAGACATAGGGAGGGATTATACAGAAGGGGAGAAGGGCGTGCTAGCGTTTAGACCGGCGCAATGACAACAGGGGAACTGGAACGAACTTCTGCCGGTTTCGACTGTTTTGTTGAAACAATTCGACATCGTTCCTATAATCCGGCAGCCGCCGTACGCCTTGACCGGAGTCACCCATGCTTGCAAAAGTTCTGAGTGCTGCACTTGTCGGTATCGATGCCCATCTCATCGATGTGGAAGTCGATATAGGCGGAGGGCTTCCACAATTCTCAGTTGTCGGCCTCCCCGATGCCACAGTGCGTGAGAGCCGCGACCGAGTTCGCTCCGCGCTCAAGAATACGGGTTTCCATTTCCCGGCCAAGAAAATCACGGTGAATCTTGCTCCTGCAGGAATCAAGAAGGAAGGATCGGGCCTCGATTTAGCCATTGCTATTGGAATTCTTGTCGCGGAAGAAGTGATTGCACCCCAGAGTATTCTTGGCCGTGTCTGTGTCGGCGAACTCTCGTTAGACGGAGGCATCAAGGCGATTACCGGTGCCTTATCCATTGCGATCGCCTGTCGGCCTGACTATAGCCTGCTCTTGCCGGCTGAGAATAGCCAAGAAGCGGCCGTGGTGGAGGGGGTGATGGCCTATCCGCTCCACACGCTTCCCGAGGCCGTGGCATTTCTCAATGGCACCGTCTCACTGAACCCGGTGTACGCTGGCCGGGACGGATTTTCTACCACTCGCCCGGTGGAGGATGACGACTACGGCGATGTGAAGGGACAGGACCATGCCAAGCGCGCCTTGGAGATCGCAGCAGCTGGAGGCCACAATCTCTTGATGGTAGGACCGCCCGGATCGGGCAAGACCATGTTGGCGAAACGTCTCCCGACGATTCTCCCCCTCATGGAACCGGAGGAAGCGATCGAAACCACCCGCATCCATAGTGTATCCGGACAATTATCAGCCAATCATCCACTACTGACGGTCCGTCCCTTTCGCGCTCCACACCACAGTATTTCCGATGCTGGACTTATTGGAGGTGGAGCTGTTCCACGGCCTGGAGAAGTATCCTTAGCGCATAATGGCGTGTTGTTCCTGGATGAATCCCCGGAGTTTCGCCGTCCCGTCCTGGATGGATTACGGCAACCGTTGGAAGACGGGCATGTGACCTTGACGAGGGCCAGCGGCTCACTTCGCTACCCGGCTCGATTCATGCTGATCGCCGCGATGAATCCCTGCCCCTGCGGTTACTATGGAGATCGTACGCGTGAATGTGTTTGCACTCCTCAACAAATCCGTCGCTATCGAGCCAAATTGTCGGGGCCGCTTCAAGACAGACTCGACATTCACATCGAAGTTCCACCGGTCTCCGTGCGAGATCTTCACGATCACGGTCCTATGCCGGAAAGTTCCGCCACGATTCGATCGCGCGTCCTGGCGGCACGAGATCGACAGCGCCACCGCTATCGCCAAGACGGGATCCTTTCGAATGCGCAGTTGAAGCCCCGGCTTCTAAAACGGTACTGTAAGCTAGAGACTCCGGCTCAAGAGCTTTTAGAACGGGCGCTGACCAAACTCGGATTGTCCGCTAGGGCTCATGGGCGCATTGTGCGTGTGGCGAGAACCATCGCCGATCTCGCAGGCTCTGATACGATTGAGCCGCTGCATGTGGCAGAAGCGATTCAATACCGCAGTCTCGACCGTCGAATGGAGTTTTGAGGATTCCCTGTGTGGTCAACCGCGAAAGTCTTTCTCTGGTGGTTCATTGTCGGCGCCACCATGGCGCTGGCCGTGATTATGCTGCAGGGCGGCATACGGGAAGCCATGCAAGCGCAAGGATCGGTGTGGGAACTCAAATTGGTCGAGCTGTTCACGACTATTTTTGGAGGAGGACTGCTCGGCGGCTGTATTGCATTGATTTTGGATCGTATCAAGAAATCATAATGACTGTGTCTCGCATCGTCGAGAAATGAGGCCATACATGGACGTAGAAGTGGGTTCGAATCTGTACCGCAATACCGACGGCATGATTGAAATCGAGGGCGTTCCGCAGATTCAGGTCGCACTGAAACCAATCACGGGCGCCTTGCTTGTGAACTTTGCACTGTTTGATGCGAACGGGAAAGTGACGGCGAAGCTCAACGATAGCACCCTGATGATCAACGAGAAGCGCGCCTACGACGTGACGAAGACTCCGAAGAGTCTGCTGCTCACACATCCGGCCTCAGGAACCGTCATCTTGCAGATAGAGGTGAAGGCGCCCGACCTCGTGGCCTTCACGAAAGGGGAGTTTCATACGATCAAAGGCCATGTGATCCGGGTCTCTCCCACCGAATGGAACATCGACAAGCTCCGCGCCAGCGGCACAACCCACGATGTGAAAGGCGGATCCGTCACCCTGGGCTGAAGCATGTCAACGTCTTCTATCCCGCAACCGTCGGCACGATGACGATCTGCCGGTCTTTCAGTTCTACAGTTGCCGTATCACCATCGCGCAATTCTCCCTTGACCAACTGACGCGCCATCGGCGTTTCAATTTCCTGCTGAATCAATCGCTTCACGGGCCTCGCTCCATAGACGGGATCGTAGCCTCGCTCACCCAGATCTCGCAACGCCGCCGGTGTCACGAACAGCACGATTCGTCGCTCTGCCAAACGCGCCCGTAACCGATCGAGCTGAATGTCCACGATCTTCCCGAGCTGTTCTGTCTCCAAAGGATGGAATACTACGGTCTCGTCGACGCGGTTCAAGAATTCCGGACGGAAGTGCTCTCGCAGTTCTGCCATCACAACAGAACGGACCTCATCATAGGAGGCGCGCCGTTGCTGCGCCTCAAGAATCTGCGGGCTGCCGATATTCGATGTCATGATCAACACCGTATTCTTGAAGTCGACAGTGCGGCCCTGAGAATCTGTCAATCGCCCGTCGTCCAACACTTGCAGAAAAATATTGAAGACGTCGTGATGGGCCTTTTCGATCTCGTCGAATAGGATGACGGAGAACGGACGCCGCCGTACAGCTTCAGTCAGTTGTCCACCCTCTTCGTAGCCGATGTAACCAGGCGGGGCTCCGATCAGACGAGCCACCGTGTGTTTTTCCATATACTCGGACATATCGATCCGAATCAGACTGGCTTCGTCATCGAAGAGTGTTGCCGCAAGCGCCCGTGCCAATTCGGTCTTTCCTACCCCGGTCGGACCGAGAAAGAGAAACGAGCCGATGGGCCGGTTCGGGTCTTTAATGCCGGAGCGCGCACGGAGGACCGCATCGGCGACGGCTTGCACCGCTTCGTTCTGGCCGACCACACGCTGATGGAGTAATTCCTCCAGCTTCAGCAACTTCTCGGTTTCTCCTTCGATCAGTCTGGACACCGGAATCCCAGTCCAGCGGCTCACGATGGCCGCGATATCGTCTTCATCAACCTCTTCTTTGAGCAGCCGGCTCTCGCCCTGTTTCATGCCGAGCTGCTCCTGCTCCAAGGCCAGTTCCCGCTCAAGGCGAGGCAATTCTCCGTATCGCAACTCCGCCACACGATTGAGATCGTAGGCCCGTTCCGCCCGTTCAATCCCCTGCTTCACCTCTTCCATCGCTTCTCGCGTCTTGCGTAGACGCGACACGGAGGCTTTCTCAGAGGTCCATCGTGTCTTGAGGGCCTCCATATCTCGCTGCTTCTCGCTTAATTCCTGTTCAAGGATTGCCAGCCGTGCCCGACTGGCCTGATCCAGTTCTTTCTTCAACGCTTCCCGCTCTATCTCCAGTTGCATGACCTTGCGCGAGACTTCGTCGAGCTCCGCCGGCAAACTATCGATCTCGGTGCGCAGGCGGGCCGCAGATTCATCGACCAGATCGATGGCCTTGTCTGGGAGGAAGCGGTCGGCGATATACCGGTTCGAGAGCTTCGCTGCGGCGACCAGCGCGGCGTCTTTGATCCGCACCCCATGGTGCACTTCGTAGCGTTCCTTGAGTCCGCGCAGAATCGAGATGGTATCCTCTACCGTCGGCTGCTTGACCAGCACCGTTTGGAACCGCCGTTCTAATGCCGCATCCTTCTCGATGTGTTTTCGGTACTCGTCGAGCGTGGTTGCGCCGATCAAATGCAATTCGCCGCGGGCCAGCATGGGTTTGAGCAGGTTGGCGGCATCCATTGCCCCCTCCGCCGCGCCAGCCCCCACCACCGTATGCAGCTCATCGATGAACAGCAAGACTTGTCCCTCTGCCGCCTGCACCTCTTTGAGGACCGCCTTCAATCGTTCCTCAAACTCACCACGGAACTTCGCGCCGGCCACCAAGGATCCCATGTCCAGCGTGATGACGCGCTTCTTCTTCAGCCCTTCCGGTACGTCGCCTTTGATGATGCGGGAGGCAAGCCCTTCAACAATGGCGGTTTTTCCCACGCCCGGTTCGCCGATCAGCACGGGATTATTCTTAGTTCGTCGTGAGAGAATTTGAACGACGCGACGAATTTCCTCATCGCGCCCAATGACGGGATCTAGTTTCCCTTGTCCGGCCAACCGGGTGAGGTCGCGGCCATATTTTTCCAACGCCTGATAGGTGCCTTCGGGGTCTTGGCTTGTGACCCGCTGAGATCCTCGTACTTGTTGCAGCGCGCCTAGGAGTCGTTCCTTTGTCAGGCCGAGTTTCTTGAATACCCCCCCCTCTTGAACCATGGCGAGGACGACGTGCTCGACACTGAGATAGTCGTCCTTCAGTGCGCGTTGTTCGTCTTCGGCTTTGGTCAAGACTTGACTCAGCCGCGAGGCAACATGGAGTTGCCCAGGGCTTGCCCCCGTGCCCTGTACTTGAGGCAACTTCGCCAATGCCTGCTCCACTGCTTGGCGGACGGAAGGGACCGACAACCCTGCCTGTTCAAGGAGAGCGGATGCGAGACCCCCATCCTGTTCCAGGAACGCAAGCAGAAGGTGCTCCACGTCGATTCCCTGATGACTCCGTCTCGTGGCAAGGGACGACGCGGTCTGGAGCGCTTCTTGTAGTTTGATCGTCATACGGTTCATGTCCATTGGCTTCCTCCTCTCCGCGTTTCCCTGTGCGCGCTTGACAGTCACATAAGCATAGGATTCAGGAAGTCAACCTCCCGCGAAGAGGCGCGGGGGAGCTTGACCCGAGAAGTTCCCCAGGATTATTGTCTCTCATGTCGCGCCTGCTTGCCGAAACACTCACTCTGTATCGGAACGCCTTCCGCAAAACCGGAGAATCTCTCGTCCGCGGCTGGATGACCATCGTGGCCGTGGTAGGATTTGGATTCCTGTTGCTGCTTGCCACTCAGATCGCCTCGCCGCTCGGCATGATCGGGGGCTTTCTGCTCGGTGCAGTGAACGCGCTGCTGGTCGGCGCGACGCTGAGCCTGATCGAGCAATCGATCAGCCATACACGAGCACTTACCATCCGCGACATACTCGGTAGCGTAGGCCACTACTTTTGGGATGTCATCGGCATTGGATTCATCCTGTGGCTCCCACTCATGGCGCTCGACCTCACTACCCAGTCGAACCCGTATGGGCAAGTCCTCTCGTACGCAATGCTCCTGCTCATTTTTCTCTTACTGAACCCGGCACCGGAAATTATCTATCAAGTGCGGCATGATTCCCCGCTCGAAGTGTTGAAGACCTCGTACGAGTTCATTCTTGAGAATTGGATTGAATGGTTTCTTCCGTTTGCGTTGATCCTGATCCCCACCATCCTCTCGCCCATGGGGTTGCAATCGTTTTTTTCTCTCTCTAGCCGAGCGGGGAGAGGGGCGGGGTTGGATTTTTCTCAGGTCCTGATACTGCCATTCACGATTCTCGGAAGCTGGCTGGACTATGTGGGGATCCCTCCCTCAATCAGTTGGTATGTAGGGCTGCTGTGCACCCCACCGCTTGCCGTGGCCATGTTGTTGTTTCGTGGCCATCTCTTTGCGTCCTTACATGGAGTGTCACGACGCCAACGTCGATTTGTCGCGCCATTCAGTAAGTAGGGACGAGTGGTGTAACGGAAAGGGAAGTGTTCCGCCTCTTTCGAATAGGAACTGCTCAAACCTTTCTCGCCCCGTGGCTCCCTACATAATATTAGGCGGTGACGCATGAGAGAGTTTGTTTACAGACCCTTGTAGTAGTGCGCTGAAATAGTGTACGGAATTGCATACAGTTAATACAGATCATCGAGTTTCCTCTTACGGGCCCCGAAAGAGTTTCGCCGTGCGCTTATCTATCTTTTGGCGGATCATCCTGACCTCCCTCGTCATCATCGCGGTGATGGCAGGAGTGAACTTGTATGCCTTATTGCAGTTGCGCCAGTTGACTGAATTGAGTGCCAATATGTCCACGCACCATTACCCGGCGATCGAATCGGCCAAACATCTGCTCATCGTACTCTATGCCCAACTCAATAGTGAAAAGAAGTATCTGGTCGTACGCGATGCCACGTTCCTGCGACATTTCGATGAAGAGGTCGAGGAATTCCAGCGTGGACTCCAGACCCTTGAAAGACAGGAACTCACGCCCCAAGGCATTAATCTGCTCAATAATATCAAACACCTGCAGCAGGAACGCCTCACGCTGATCCATGAAAAACTGGAGAGCAAGGCGTCGTCTCGGGCCCTTGGGTCTGAGAACTATGAAGGTCGGCGAAACCTCTTGATGGACCGCATCAGCGCCACACTCCAAGAGTTTATCAATCTTCACGAGACAGGTATCAGTGCCGGTGTCATTCGGTCACAGGAAAGTTCGGCCAAAGCCGAAGCAGTGACGGAACAACTCGTGCTGCTTGCGCTTATATTCGGCATTACACTTGCCGGATTTGCCAGCTACTCGATTCTGCGCCCGCTGCGCCAATTGCAGAGCCACCTCAAACAGATCGGACAGGGCAATTTTCGCGCGTCGTTGAATATTCAAGCGCCGAGCGAGTTGCGAGGCCTTGTCGACGCAGTCAATTGGATGGGGACAAAACTCCAAGAGTTGGACGATATGAAGGAGCAGTTTCTGGCCCATGTTTCCCATGAGCTACGCACGCCCATGGCCTCGATCCAAGAAGGCACCCATTTGCTGTTGGATGAAATCCCCGGCCCTGTCACGCAAGAACAGCGCACAACCTTGCGTATCATGGCGGACAGCAGCCGCCGACTTATTACGCTCATCTCCACGATTCTGGATCTCTCCAAGATGAATGCCGGAATGATGGAGTATCGAATCCTCTCGACAGATATCAAACGAGTCACAGATATGTCGGTGAGGAAAGTCCAGCTTCTCGCCGATGCCAAACATGTGCAGCTGGTGTTTGAATCGCCTGCGCAACCTATCTGGGTGAAAGCGGATGCGTTTCGCATTGAACAAGTGCTCGACAATTTGCTTTCAAATGCCTTGAAATTCAGCCCAGAAGGAGGCATTGTCAAGATACTCATGAAGCCGGATTCGAAAGCGGGAGCCCTTGAGGTGAGTGTCACCGATGGTGGACCCGGTATTCAGGCCGAAGACCTGCCCTATATTTTCGAGCGCTTCTATCAAGGACGCACCAAGGCCAAACATGCTGCACCGGGAAGCGGCCTAGGATTGGCGCTGGCAAAAAATGTGGTCGACGCACATGGAGGACGGATTTGGATCGAAAGCGAAGCCAAGAAGGGCACGACCGTACGATTTGTCTTGCTCCTGACACAAGCAGGGGAAACGGCATGAGGGTTGTCCACCGAGGCCTCCCCCTGGGAGTCTTGTCCTGTCTATTGCTCTTCGCAGGGTGCGCCGCATGGTCGCCGGCCCCGCAATTTTCGCAGCCCTATTTCAGGATAGAAACGGGTGAGGCACAATCGCTCCATGCGTTGGCGAAAATGCAGGAGGCGCACACCTTGAAATGTGCCGCGCAGAGCTCCTGCGATTATGACTACTTTATGCGCGCCCTGCTGGGGCTCTACGAAAGCCGTGATAGCGCCTTGAGGTACTTCGAAAAAGTGATCGCCGCTGCGCCTCAGAGCCAGCTGGCCTCTTCCAGCAAGCTCTGGATCGCTCTGCTCGAGCATCACGCCGCTCCTGTTCAACAGCCTTGGTTCCAATCAGTCATGGCGGCCCCGGCCATTTCGGAAAGCCAGTCCATTCTGGCCCAGGCTTCAGATCAACTGGTGCGAGACTTGCTTGTAGGTCTGATGCGAGACGTGCATAATAAAAAGTTGACCATCCAGCAGTTGAGAGCCACGAAGGATGCCGACTCTCAATCCCTGGAAACCCTCCAGCGGGAGTTGGCCGAGCGTGAGCGGAAGATGGAGGAGGGTAGTAAGAAAGATACGGCAAAAGGCGCAACCGATACGGGCACGGTCCCATCCCTACAAAAGCAACTGATGGATCGAGAGAGAAAAATAGAGGAATTGACGGGCCAATTAGAGGCACTGAAGCGCATCGACGAGGAAACGCGGGATAAGGTTCGTCCTATCCGTCCCTCATTGCCGGTGACACCGCCTCCGACCGCGCAGGAGCCTACAACACCGTAGAAGGAACGTTATGGAAAAAGAACATATTCTCATTGTCGACGATGAGGAGGGCCTGTTACATCTTATGAAGATGCGGTTGACCGCTATGGGTTTTGCCGTGACAGGTTGTACCACTGGCCGCGAAGCCCTTACCGTCGCCAAGAATAACCGGTTCGACCTTGCCATTACCGATCTCCGTCTTGGGAACGAAGATGGATTGGATGTGACAGAAGAACTACTACGGATGCACCCGGGCCTGCCGGTGATCATCCTCACTGCGCATGGGAGTATTCCCAACGCCGTGGAGGCGATGCAGCGGGGCGCCTTCGGGTATCTCACCAAACCGTTCGACGACAAAGAACTCAAGGCCAAGATCGAAGAAGGGCTTTCTCCGGAACGGATGAGAGGCGAGATCCAGCGACTGAAGTCTCTCGTCAACGAACTCTACGGGATGGACAACATCGTCGCGCGGAGTCCTGCGATGCAGCGCTTACTCCAACAAGTCGTGCAGGTGGCAGATTCCGACGCGACCATTCTCCTCTTTGGAGAAACCGGGACCGGTAAGGAAGTATTTGCACGTGTCATCCATTCGAACAGCCGACGGGGTAAAGGGCCATTTGTCGCGCTCAATTGTGCAGCCATTCCCGAAACACTCTTCGAATCAGAACTGTTCGGACATGTACGCGGGGCCTTTACCAGCGCCCATGGCGCGAAGCGAGGCCTGTTTCAAAGCGCGAACGGCGGCACGCTTTTTCTCGACGAGATCGGAGAAATGCCCCTCTCGATGCAGGTCAAGCTGTTGCGGGCCGTGCAGGAACGAGAAGTCCGTGAAGTGGGTTCTGAAATCACCACGAAGATCGATGTGCGGATTATTGCCGCAACGAACAAAGATCTTGGCGAAGCGGTCAAGAGCGGGGCATTCCGGAACGATCTGTACTATCGCATTTCCGTCGTCCCGCTGTTTATCCCACCGCTTCGTGATCGCCGAGATGATATTCCCTTGCTGGCCCAGCACTTCCTGACCGCGAGTGCGAAACGGGCGAATAAAGAGTTGCGTGGGTTTACACCGGCCGCCCTCAATCGCCTCCTCACACATCCCTGGCCCGGCAATGTCCGCGAATTGGAAAATGTCGTTGAAAAGGCCACCGTCATGACGCGCCAAGACATGATTACGCCAGACCTCTTGCCCGCGATGAGCACATTACCGGACTCGTCGATGAAACCGCTGACTGAAGCGAAGGAAGAGTTTGAGAAAACCTATCTCAAGAACGTCCTGCAACTCACCGGCGGCAATATTTCACGCGCCGCCCTATTTGCCGGACGCTATCGGGCAGACTTCTATAAAATGCTCAAAAAGTATGGCCTGCACCCCTCAACCCTGAAGGCTAAAGCGGAAGCCGACCTTGAAGAGCTGGAAGAGGATGCCGATTTTACGGAAGCCAAACGCTAGTCGGTTGCGAAAAAACTCCATGTACACATAAAACACCGTTGAAATATGACAGACGGAGCGACGGCCACAAAAATATCAGGATGCTCAAAAAGGCCGTCCAGCAAGGCCGCAGCGAGCGAAGAGGCGAGGCGTACGCTTCAGTACGTTGAGCCTCTGAGTGACGCGAGAACGCCGCAGGCGGACTTTTTCAGCATCCTGCTAGTCGGTGTTTCTCCACCCATCCTCTAATTCCCAGCCAGTCGGTTACATCACAGCCGTCCTCGATTCGAACGTGGCTGTGGAATGGTTGCCGAGCCACTCAAGGCACGCCTTGGTACTACGAGGTCTACACTGGGACAATGTTCAAGGGCTGATCGTACCAGCAGAATGATGCGCTGGTGCAGAAGAAGATTCTGTCACACACCGCATACAAGGGAATCACCTACAAGATTGTGGCAAAACAGCAGTGAGCCTTGGCAGGATTATTGAGATAGGGCAGCAGGCGTCTCGGGCGAGTCTGATGCACAGGAGGCCAGAGCCAAGAAGAAGGTGTTTCGTGTCCTGGGTGTCGGAAAGGCCTTGGGCATCAGTATTCGTCCAACTCTTCCGTTTCATCTATCAACTCGACCGTGATATCGGTACGCTCGGTTTCCCACTGAGTCAATGGAATGCCCCCGGCCTTCAGAACCGCTTCCTGTTCCGTGCCTGCTGCTAGCATGAGATCATAATGAATGCTTTGTCGCACCTGAAACGTTTTCATACAGTCCCCTTTTGACGCTGATCCATACTATTCATATCGCTACGCCATTACAATAATCGACGGCCTACAGAAATTCGTCGGGTGCCGGTTTCCCTGACGTCGATCCGACGCTTCGAGTGGCGAGAGGATACTAGCATTGAACAAGTCCCACCGGCTACTGGGAGATGTTGTGTTTCCTGATGGACGCATGTTCTATCGAGAGCTGGTTCAGGAATGAGATTGCTGCGCCTGATCAAATTTCGCCATAAAGGGCTCCTGCGGCTCTAGACAGAGGACAGCCCGCAAGGTGTCTCAGCTTCCCATTTGGATAAGGTGGGAAAACTTCTGTTAGCCCTTGAAACCGCCCTCACCCTTGAACAGGTGGGACGCTTTCCGGGCTGGAAGCTTCACCCGCTGAAAGGTGACATGAAGGGCTATTGGAGTGTAACCGTGCCTGGAAACTGGCGCATTGTGTTCCGCTATCACGAACCAACACACACCGCCAGCGACATGGATTTAATCGACGAGAAAGCGTTCGGCCCTGACATGGACCACCTTCTTCGGATGCAGCTTGCGTACGATGTGGCACAGACCCGCAGCCATGCCAAGAAACTCAACATCAAGCGTTATGTTGCCGCATAGGATCATTCGCTCAGTTTCGCTCAATAGCGCCGGTCCATCCGCGGATCGGCGCTATTCCTTTTTACTCTTGTCGGCGATCACCTGAAACTTCCCCTGTCCCGATTACCAGTCCGCAGCGCTCCATAACCGGGTTAGTTGATCACGAAGCGCCGACGGCAACGCGGGCGCACCATTGTTGGGGGGTAAGGGGGTGTCGTAAGACTCCCCGTGGTTCACCTCTTTTCAGGGTAGAGATTGACTCGATGGTGAGGTAGTACTAAATGTAAACGTACTACAATAGTGAAGGAGGTATGCATGTTGGAATCTACGATAACCCGGAAGGGGCAGGTGACGACTCCCAAGGCGATTCGTGACCGCTTGGGAGTGAAAGAAGGGGAGAAGGTTCTCTGTGTGATGCGAGGTGAGGAAGTGGTCTTGAAAGTTATCAAAAGGACGATTCTTGATCTCAGAGGCTCAGTTCAGCCGTCAGCGCACCCGGAAGATTTTGAGAAGATTCGTCAGTCTGTGAGACATGCCGTAGCCAAGAAGGTGGCCGGGCATGGCTAGTCTCTTCGCGGACACCAATGTATTTCTTCGTTTTCTGACCAACGACGCCCCTGCAAAAGCCAAGCGAGCCAAGACACTCTTTCGCGATGCCTTGCGAGGCAAGATCAAATTGGCGACGAGTCCGCTGGTCATCGCCGAGATTTTCTGAACACTGGAATCCTTTTATAAACTGGAGAAATGGGATATCGCAGCGAAGGTCGAGAAGATCCTGAATACGCCCAATCTGCACTGTCCTGAAGCCCCCCTGCTCTATATGGCCCTCGATCTCTATGTCCATGCGAACATCGATTTCGTGGACGCGTATAACGCCTTCCACATGAAAGAGCAGGGACTCACAGAGAGCTAAAGTCGTCAATCTCTTCCGCCATACGACGATCTCTTTTCTACAACCTTGGCCGGTCTCATCGATATGCTGCCTAGGTTGTTGCCGAGAGGAAGCTAAGAGGGTGAAAGTGGAGCTGGCGAGAGGAATTGAACCTCCAACCTGCGGTTTACAAAACCGCTGCTCTGCCATTGAGCTACGCCAGCCTGCGAGGAATATCACCCACTTACGTGGGCGCTGTCAACCGAAGAAGCGGCAATGTGCCCGGTTTGTGCCCGTGACAGAAGGCGACGTGTCGCGTCCTGAATGTCCGACTCGCTCACGATCGCATACCGCCGATAGATGCTTTCTGTTTTGTGTCCAGAAATCTTCATGGCCACGGATCGCGGCACCCCAGCCCGTTCCATATTTCTGACCGCTGAGCGCCTGAAGTCATGCCGCAGCATCCCCACCAAGCCCACTTTATCACAGGCGTGCGCCAAGGCTTTGCGGAAGTCGTGTACTGGTTGCCCTTTGTAGCAGCCACGCAAATGAACAAACAACTGGGTGAGCACGCGCCCCAATTTCCTGGACAGCTGTTTTACTTGCCCGATCTGCGCCGAAACCAGCGCCTTCAGTTCCGGCGTCATGTACACGACGCGCCCCTCGTGGTTCTTCGTGGTGCCCGGTTCCAGTCGCAAGGTTCCGGCGTCGAGGTCGATCTGACTCATCTGCAACGACATGACTTCACTGCGCCGCCATCCATACAACCACATGATCGTGATGGCCACTTGGAGATCCTCCGGGAGATGCTTCCGTACTCCGAGGAACTGTGATTCTTCAAAGAATCCTTGCCGTGGCCGAGCCTCTTTGAGCAAATGAATGATGGGACGCCGAAGCACCTTCCCATGCTCCACCCACAGCTTGTAGGCCGTGCCCAGGACGCTGAGTTCACGGTTGATCGTCCCATTCGCCAATCCTGCAACTTGCCGATGCTGAATATAAGTGGTCAACACATCGCCGTCGATGGCCGCCGCCCGTCGCCCGGTAAAGAACTTTAGTCCGGAGGATTCAAATGCGCAGCTCCTCCACTAGCACCGCTCACTCTACGAACAACTCCCGCTCATCGAGATCCCGCCGCTTCCACTCCAGTCCCGCGAGCGCGACCAGGTGCCCGCGAAGTGTTACGTTCCCCACTTACTGATGAGACCGTCAAAGTGTGCGCGTATAACTTTCTCGAAAGTGCCATTTCTGCGGGAAACCAAGCGATTATTGAGCACAGACTACGCACTATTTGATGGTCGGCTCAGTATATCTCACTCTGAGCCCATGCTGCTGATGAAGGGCAAGGACCTTGTCGTGTTGCAACCGCCCTACCACAATGCCGGGCGCGATGCCGATCTCCTCAGCAAACGCTCGAATCGTCGCCGTCGTCACTTCGCGTCGCGCCATAAACCGCGCATACTCTGCGGGCGGAATCAACGTGTCGCGGGCGAAGGCATCCGCCTCATGTTCCTGCTTCTTCCATTGCGGGTCGTCCGCGGTGTCCTCCAGGAACGTATGCCGCCGATCGTGCAACATGATATGGCCGATCTCGTGAAAGAGACTGAACCAAAAAATATCGGCCCAGCTCCCGCGAATGCTCAGGATGAGCACGGCCTTATCGTGAGCGAGCCAGAACGTCGCGCCATTCACGTAGGTCTTTGGCAGGTGCTGTTGCAGAACAAATCCCACGCCGCACTGGGCCAACACCGTGTGAAGCCGTGAAAGGAAGTCTTTGGAAGATTGGTTGCTGAGCATGCGAATGTTCGCCAGCTCGGTCTTCAGACGCTGTTCGTTGTACGGTTGTGTGTTGATGTGTCGCGCCTCTGATTCACCCCTGCGCAACCAGGCCGCCAGGGCTTCCGGCGAGGATTGGGACTTGACCGCTTGCCGAAACGCCGGACGATAGGCCTTGACGCCTTCCACGTTGTGGAGTGAGGCCACGCCGAAAAACCGGCGTAGTTCCTGAACCTGCTTGAGCTTGTCCCGCGTCTTTTCTACCCACTGAAATCGGGCCATGTCCCGATAGGGGAACCGGTCAAGCACGCGCACTTCCTGTTCCAGGGTTTCTGTGTCCTGGTGACGGGCCTTCACCAGCTGATACTCGGCCTCAAGCCCTGTCCAGATATGCGCAGGTACCGCCAGCACTTGCTCCAGCTGGAGCGCGGTCTCCGACGTAATCATCTTCTCTCCCTTGATGATCTCGTTGATCGCCTGAGGGGGGCGCCCCATGCGACGCGCCAAATCGGCCTGACTGATGCCAAGATCGCCGGCCACCTCCAGCAAATACTCGCCGGGGGGAATCGCCAGATCGGAGTGAATGGCTGAACTAGTCATCATAGTGTTTATTCACCTCCTCAACACGGACAATTGCCAGGGCCTCACCTTTCAGGGTAAATATCAGACGCATGCGCCCAGTCAACTTGACGGCATGGTAACCCGCGCGATCACCCTTGAGCGGATGGTACCGAAGGCCCGGCAGCTGCGCCAACTCTTCAAGGCTGGCCGTGTGCTTGATGATGTTGATGCGCTCGATATAGCGACGCGCCACGTCGTGCCCGAAGTCACGCACCGCCTTTGTGTGCTCGACATAACATTGTTCGAGCCGCTTTGTCCTGAATGTGACGATCAAGCAAGGCCCCTCTACCATTCACCCAATGGGAGAATGAAATAATACCCTCGGCCATGTTCGTTGTAAATAGTGCGTTCACCCTATGGGTGAATTAATTATCAGAGTAGGGGAAGGCAGTCCCTGGTAATTGTGTGCTGGGAAACGACGACAAGGGCCAATCATGAAGGGCATGGAAGCCTCGCAGGGCAGCGCATTGCATGAAGGGAGCGATCGAACTCAAGGTGAGACTTTGGGGAGTGGCGGCATTAAGGGGAACAGCCAATGAGCCCTATTCCCATCTGCCGCGTATCTCTAGATCGGTGCCTTGGATTTTTATGGACAAGGTAAAGAACCGGTCATCGTCGGTGTCAGATATTTCCAGTGTGGAGGTGGGTGACCAGCAAATCGCAGTTGAGATATCGCCAGGGTTTAACCGTAGCATTCTCCCGTCCAGCAAGTGCATTAGGCCATCTGGATCGACTTCATGAAGCAATGCCTCTTCCTTAAGCGCTCCAATCCCTGTGCCCAAGATTGTGTCCGCGAGGGGCTTTATACCACCTCCCGCCACCCACCGCCAGCCAACGAGATGAAGAAAAACCCCTTGTAACCATTGAGGATCACAAGGGGTCTTTCGTCGCCAGCAAGTTTACAAAACCGCTGCTCTGCCATTGAGCTACGCCAGCTTTACCAATGATCCTGCGGAGTTACTGTTCTACCCACTCTCTCTCGTCCCGTCAAGTGTTCCCGGCCTGTTCTCGTGGAGGTAGGTTCCAGGCATATTTGCTGCCTGCCTGAGTCAGGCCCGTCTCTTGACGCTGGTTGCCGCGTTTCCACATCTTCGGAGACGCGTGTCTTACGGTCTGGGTGGCAGTTGTGGCGCAACCCAGACGGTGTCAGCTTCCTCGCGACAGAGTCGTGCAGGTTACACAATCGCCCCCCCACTCGCCTCGGTTATCGCAGTACGGAATGCTGTGCGGAAATCGCGTCACGGCTCCCATTCTCCACCAACTGCACACCTGTATGTTTACACTCCGGAGTGAACTGCTGTCGCCGTCACTTATTGAGCCGACCATCAAATAGTGCGTAGTGTGGACTTAATAATCACCTGATGTTCAAGCGACCGTGCCACGTATGAAAAAGGTATCGGCGCATACTTTGACGGTCTCATCAGTAAAAAGCCGACAAGCCGGGGAGAGGGCGCAGATCGACGGGGGCATCGTCATGCGGTAACTCTGTTCCAGACCCGGTGCCAGTTTCACGTGGTCGAGAACGTTCGGGACGTTGCCTCAGACAAGACGTTCACGCAGGATTGGGCCACAGCAGGACCCATTCCATGTGCGAAGACTCCCAATAGGTAGAGGCTCGTAATGTATTCGAGTGAAACCAGGGAGATCCCTAGTTCCAAGACGTCAGGTGGTTTGATAAGAATCGGCAGGCGATAACGAAGCCTGGGAGCAAGAACAGGCCGAGGATTGATGGGGGTTGTTCATGAGGCAACTCTGTGCCAGACTCGGCGCCAGTTTCAAACGGTGGAGGACAACCGGAATACCATACCGCCTTAGGCAAGGTGTTCACATGGATCGGACCACAGCAGGGCCCACTCGCATGTGCAAAGCCATTCCATGTTAACCTCTGGCCAATCAACCATGACCGCAGAAGATATTCACGAGAGGGTACCCTCCAGGGCACCGAGCCATAAGGGGATGAGTTGCCCCTACTGTTCTTCAGTGAACTGCCACCGGTCTGTGCGGCATGGCATGAGGGATTCCCTTCGTCGACTGTTAGGCCTGTTTCCATGGCGTTGCACTCGCTGCAGGAAGCGATTTTATCTGCGGAAACGGGCACTTGGATGACGATTGCCTCACAAGACCCTACGTGAAGCAGGCCCTGTGGGTCGGGAGTCTTACCAGGCCTATATCCATGTTTGTCTTCGTGCTGCTCGAAGAGTGAGAAGCCGGTGCATGAGAGCTGAAGACGGGACTGCGGAGGCTGTGACTCAATTTTGGAGGAGGCTTCGATGAAGCAGGGCAGAGTTTCGAGACAGCAGTGTAGTGCGCTGAATCGGTTTGAAGAGGATGTGAGACTGATCCTAGATGTCTTAGTGGTGCCACTCGGCTAACCGCAATGATAGTTCAGGGCTGTTCGGATCAGCGACCGCACAGAGTTTTTCACGATCGATCTTTTGCGCGCGCGCTACGTCGCCATTCATGTGCGGTGAGGCAGGCTTGATGGGACGGAGTGTGATGCACTGGTCTCTCAAACTCTGTGAGACCGGCAATGGGAAGAATCCCAGGCTCCGGTCGGTCTGAACCAGCTGTACAGGAAATCGCCTCTCCTCCAGCAGGCGCTTCATGAATGTCGGCGTAGTGGTCGTCGTGCGCCCATTGGGTGGCCGCAAGGGGCAGCGACTGCGATTGAGGAGACCGGCTTCCTTCGCCGCATCAAATCGTTGTACCCACTTCCTTCCGTAGCATGGGACGGGAGATCCCGCGCCGCCGACACACCAGCCTCGCATGACCTGTTTGCCGATAGAGCTGTACGCAGAGATGCCGCTATGCGTTTCGGAGTTTCTCGCCTTAGTTTCGTTGAGATGATGTGTGCGAATCACAGATCTCACACTATTCTCCCCATCGTCGTGCTGTAGTTCGTCTCCATCCTATTCATACACATCCTTGGGGGCTCCTATGCCGTTCTCAAGTCGTCCCTCCCGCTCTCGCCCAAGAAACCTTCAACGTTTCAATATGCTTACCTACAACATACGGCTGAGACTGCCTGGCGATGGTGCATGGGTAGTCTGTAGCCGATAAGGAAAGTCTTCGTCGTAGACGCTGATGAGAATGCGCTGCCTGTCTGTAGACCAGCATGCATCACTGCGGAATCCTTGAATGAAGTCCCAGCGTGAATCGAGACGATAGCCGAGCGTGGGAACCTAACAGATGGGGGGAGGCCACGGCGCGGTATCGATTGGCGTCCCCATCGCATATAGGTGGGATTGAGCGAGATTGACGACCACCAGGACCACTCGACCGTATAAATCAGACCGGTTGGTATGCGGGTTCGGCACCCTGCGTGACAGGGCAACTCTACGCGGTTGTTTTTCAAAGGCGAGAGGCTTTATAGTTCCCGCCCATTAGGTTGCGTGAGGGCAGGGTGGCATGGTTTTTTCAACAGAATGCGGAGGTGGTTCATGAGGACGGTGCTTGTACTGGTTGCGGTCCTTGGGCTTGCGGTATATCCGGCGATGGCGGCCCCACCCGTCGAGAAGGGGGGGAGGGAACTAGCGACAGGGCAGAAACCGAGTCAGGAGACGCCTGCGGCGGTTAAACCGCCAGAGGGGGCGATGGTGGTGGTGCCGGCGGGAGAGTTCACGATGGGAAGTGCAACAGGAGATTCAGACGAACAACCGGAGCATAAGGTCCATGTGGATTCGTTTTCCATGGATGTGTATGAAGTGACGGTGGGGCAGTATGCCGCGTTTCTGCAAGCGAAAGGGATCGATCCACCGGCTGACTGGAAGAGGATGAACCAGTCGGCGAATCAGAAACGTCCGATCGCGAATGTGGATTCGACAGATGCGTCCGCCTTCTGCAAATGGGCCGGTAAGCGTCTGCCGACAGAGGCGGAGTGGGAGAAGGCGGCGCGGGGGGCAGATGGCCGCGTCTATCCGTGGGGCAACGAGGCTCCGACGCCGCTTCATGCAAACTTTGGGAAATCGGAGTGGGATAATCACGCGGTCTTGGCGCCGGTGGGCTCGTTCGAAGCGGGCAAGAGTCCCTATGGCATCTATGATATGGCCGGGAATGTGTGGGAATGGGTCAGTGATTTGTACGACTATAACTATTATAAGATCAGCCCATCGAAGAATCCGACAGGGCCGTCGACGGGCGGGACCAGGACGATCCGTGGTGGTGCGTGGAAAAGCAATCCTCGGGCTCTGCGCTCTGCGAATCGGAGTCTCATTTCACCGACGGACCAGGGACTCAATGGGTTCCGCTGCGCGAAAAGTCAATAGTCTCTGACTGGCCCTAATCCGGACGTAAGGTCGTTGGTGGAGTGCTCTTGCGCACACACGAGTGCCAGATCACGACGGCAAGATGCGGGAAGGCTGCGCGTGGCGGGCCACCACCACATCGGGGCGTTCTGACGCTCC
>Ga0163146_10000156_pt1 | contig 91125 bp, 109 predicted proteins | sample OliLakLV19MP7G1_FD_148648 | JGI IMG/M metagenome (GOLD analysis project Ga0163146, IMG submission 148648) | Freshwater microbial mat bacterial communities from Lake Vanda, McMurdo Dry Valleys, Antarctica - Oligotrophic Lake LV.19.MP7.G1 | ecosystem: Environmental > Aquatic > Freshwater > Lake... | reverse complement strand
CTTGCGCGCCGGTGTCGGTCAGGAGCAAACCGATATTCGGAGCGCCCGCCAACGTCTCGGCGACTGATGCCGCGTCCGCGCCGCCGCCCACGACGAGCAGGTCCAGGCCGAAGCCGTCAGCGATCTCTTCCGCGACGCTGCGATCAGGCTCGATCGCGACGATGTAGCCGTTCGACATGCGTCCCCCTCAAATCAGGGGGCGATGGTGTTAAAGGCGCGCCTTGCCCGGCAAGCCAAGGCGCGCCTTTAACCGGCCCGCGAACGTGGTAGAAGCGCCCCAACAGGAGAATCCTCATGCGCGCCGCCATCGCCGTCTTCGCAACCTTGACGCTTGCCGCGTGCCAGACGCCTTGTCCCGCGCCAAACACGGCCCCGGTCAACGCCGCCTTCACCTGCGAGGATGGCTCAGACCTGCAAGTCACCTTCTTGGCGGGACAGGAAGGCGCGCGCGTCGTTCAGGAAGGATACACCACGTTGCAATTGCCAGCCCGCGTCACCGCGTCTGGCTTCCGGTATGCCGACAATGGCGCGGAACTTCGCGGCAGCGGGCGCCAAGCCCGATGGACCCGGCCAGGCGCCGCCGAAACTATGTGCGAACAGACGCAGTAGTCGTGCGTTACCCGGTACTCTGCTATTACGGGTGAGAGCATTACAGGCTGCGATGCGAGGGCGCGCGGTCACATGAACGGAGTGTCACAATGAGATCGATGATTATTTGCGCCGCGTTGGCGAGCACGTTTGCGCTTGCCTCGTGCGAGACCACGGGCGGGTACGGCGGTGGCGGCGGTGGCCGCACGCAGCTGTCGCAATGCACGCGCAACGCGCTTGTCGGCGCTGGCATCGGCGCTATCGCCGGGGCCGCTGTTGGCGATGAAGACAATCGCCTCGAGAACGCCGCCATCGGCGCCGCTGTCGTCGGCGGCGGCACGTATGGCATTTGCCGCGTTCTCGACGCGCGCGAACAGCAGCGCGTTGAAAACGCCTACTACCAGTCGCTCAATTCGGGTCAGCCGGTGAACGATAGTTGGCAAAACGAGCAGGGCGGCCCGCGCTCCTTGCGCGTTAACCAGCCAAGTGCAGCGCCGGGCTATGGTCCGGAGTGCCGCCGCGTCAGCGCGACGGTCAGCGATTCGCAGTACGGCAATCAACAATTGCCGCCGGAAACCTTCTGCCGCACGCCAAGCGGCCAGTGGACGCCCGCGTAACGACGCGTTCGCCTAAATAGAAAGGGCCGGCGAGTGATCGCCGGCCCTTTTTGTTGCGGTGAGCGCCGCGCTTATTGGCGCATTTGCTTCATCAGCTCGTTTTGACGCGCCTTCAGTTGCGCGCCGATGGCCTTTAGATCGAGCTCTGACTGCTTCGCCTTGGCGAACATGCCGTCGCGCTGTTCTTCTTCCTTCACGTGGTGCTTGATCATTTCGGACAGCACGGTCACGCGCGCGTCGTAATGATCGTCACCCGGTTGGCTTGCTTCGATCTCGGCGATCAGCTTCTTGGCGCCATCGTGCTCGATGTCGGCTTCGTCCATCAGGTCTTCTTCGATTCCGGCTTCGCGGCAGGCCGGGTAGAAGATCTCTTCTTCGATTTGGGCGTGGACGGTGAGCGCGAGGCAGATTTGTGTCGCCAGCTTTTGCTTCTTGGACGCGCTGTTGGTCTTCTCGAACGCCTCGAACCAGTCCTCGACCTGACGGTGATCGTCCTTCAACAGCTTGATCGCGTCGGGGCCGGCTGCGGACTTGCCGGCTGCCTTCTTCGCGGTTTTCTTCTTCGATCCGTTTTTGCGAGATTCACTGACGGTTTGTGCGCCGGCCATGGGTGTAGCTCCTGTTGAGATGTGCTGTTGAACATCCAAACTGGCTTGCAGTTCCTGTTGCGAATAATCCGCAAATTGCAGGGCGGGGCGATGGACGCTAGCCAGGCGCATCGCTATATCCGCGCTTCGATTTTCCAACAGAACGGACCACCCAGATGGCGCAGCAGCCAGCGCAATACATTTTCTCGATGCAAGGTCTCTCGAAGACCTATCCGGGCGGCAAGAAGGTGTTCGAGAACATCTGGCTGTCGTTCTTCCCGGACGCGAAGATCGGCGTCGTCGGCGTTAACGGCTCGGGTAAGTCGACGCTGCTGAAGATCATGGCCGGCCTCGACAAGGACTTCACCGGCGAAGCCTTCGCCATGGCCAACACCAAGATGGGCTATCTGGAGCAGGAGCCGCAGCTCGATGCGGCGCTCAACGTGCGCGAGAACGTCGAAAGCTGGTGCGAGGAAAAGAAGCTGGTCAACCGCTTCAACGACGTCTCGATGGCGGTCGGCGAGAATTACACCGATGAGCTGATGGAGGAGATGACCTCGCTTCAGGAGAAAATCGACGCCTCCGACGCGTGGGACATCGATTCCAAGATCGACATGGCGATGGACGCGCTGCGCTGCCCGCCGGACGAAAGCGGCGTCGAGAAGCTCTCAGGCGGCGAACGCCGCCGTGTCGCGCTCTGCCGGCTGCTGCTCTCGAAGCCGGACATGCTGCTGCTGGACGAACCGACCAACCACCTCGACGCCGAAAGCGTCGCCTGGCTGCAGCATCATCTCGAAGCGTTCCCGGGCTGCGTCATCCTCGTGACCCACGATCGCTACTTTCTCGACCAGGTGACCAAATGGACGCTCGAACTCGATCGCGGCCGCGGTCATCCGCACGAGGGCAATTACTCCGCTTGGCTTGAGATCAAGGCCAAGCGCTCGGAGCAGGAATCGTCCGAGAGCGATAGCCGCAAGAAAGCGCTCAACCGCGAACTCGATTGGGTGCGCCAGTCTCCCAAAGCGCGCCAAGCCAAGTCAAAAGCGCGCCTCACGCGCTATGACGAAATGGCGGCGGAGGCTGAACGCGAGAAGCAAACCTTCGCGCAAATCCAGATCCCGCCCGGCCCGCGCCTCGGTCAGAATGTCATCGAGTTCCACGATTTGAAGAAGGGCTTCGGCGACAAGCTGTTGATCGATGGCCTGAGCTTCAAGCTGCCGCCCGGCGGCATCGTCGGCATTATCGGCCCCAATGGCGCCGGCAAATCGACGCTGTTCAAAATGATCACCGGGCAAGAAAAGCCCGATGCGGGGAGCATTGCGATCGGCGAGAGCGTCAAGCTCGGTTTCGTCGATCAGTCGCGCGATACGCTCGATCCCAACAAGAACATTTGGGAAGAGGTGTCCGGTGGTCTCGATATCCTGACGGTCGGCAATCGCGAAGTGCCGTCGCGCGCCTATGTGTCGAGCTTCAACTTCAAGGGCGCCGATCAGCAGAAGAAGGTCGGCCAACTCTCCGGCGGCGAACGCAACCGCGTGCACTTGGCCAAGACCTTGCTCACCGGCGCCAACGTGCTGCTGCTCGATGAACCGACCAACGATCTCGACGTCGAGACGCTGCAATCCCTGGAAGCGGCGCTCGAAGATTTCGCCGGCTGCGCCGTCGTCATCAGCCACGATCGCTGGTTCCTAAACCGCCTCGCGACGCACATCCTCGCCTTCGAAGGCGACAGCCACGTCGAATGGTTCGAAGGCGACTTCGACAGCTACGAAGCGGACAAGATGCGGCGCCTAGGCGTGAGCGAGATTATTCCAAGCCGGATCAAGTTTCAGAAGTTTGGGCGGTAGGGGGCGGGCGTGGCCAAGTTGCCGAACGCGCATTTGGCCTTCGTGGACCCGGCCAAGCTCGCTGCCTATCTGCTCGACCCGAACCATGAAGACGGCGGACCGAAGTCGAGGCTTTTAGAAGCTGTTGGTTTTGACCTCAAACGGCCCGATGAGCTTGAGGCGGCTCTCCTTGCGCATGGCGCCGCTCACGAGGTGACGGAGATAGCCACGCCGTACGGCATGAAGTACCATGTTGATGGGGAGCTGATCTCGCCGAACGGCCGTTCGATCCGCGTGCGGACGGTTTGGCAGATCGATACAGGAACAAGTGCGCCGCGTTTTGTGACGTTGAGACCGCGAGTGAAGTGATGACTGGCCAGATCGTAGAACACCAGAGAGCCGTCGTGACACGTGACCTGCCGGAGCTCGGCCTCGTCGCGGGAGACGTTGGAGTCGTCGTCCACATTCACCGCAAATCAGGTGAAGCCGCGCCAACCGGTTACATGCTTGAGCTGTTTTCGTTGGACGGTGACAGTCTGAGAGAAGAATCCGTTCCAGCAGACGCCGTGCGCCCAGTCGCCGCCAACGATTTGATGCACGCACGGCCGGTTGCGGCAGAGTAGCCTCTCAATCGAGGTATGCCGCCCAGTGGCGACGGAATAGGGGAGGCTCCCGCGAGCAAGCACAAGGACGACTTCAAGCAAACCACCGCCAGACAGCGCTACGACAAAGCGATCAGTGATCTGCTCGGCGAACTGTGTGTGGGTTTGGGCTTCTGCGGCACACCCGATGCTGCACCGTTCGACCACAAGCGGGAAGCGTGGACGGCGGATGAGTTCGCACGCGAGATACTTCGGGCTGAGGGCGGCGGCGGGGGCTTCGAAGAGAAGTGGTTCAAGCCTCTTCGGAAGGAGTTCGTGGCGCGTTTCGGGCTAGAACTTCGCGTTGCGGATTTCGAGGAGGGCGAGGCTGCTCGCCGTCTTGCCTTGTTGGGCGGACATGATCCGATGGCCTCGGGACCGCGGCGCCGTCGCGAATGAGAGTGCGCAGCGTGTGAGTAGGGGAGGGACGCATGGGCGTCCGGGGTATCGCATTGTTGGCGGTGGTTGCCGGGCTGGCGCTGCTCGGCGCGCTCATCTTCTTTTTCCTCGGGCGCGAGCGCGCGTACGATCCGTCGTTCGATGTCTCGGTCGCCGCGCCGGCCTACAGCGATGGTGGCCCCGTCGTGCTCTTCGACGAGGGCCATAACAACGTCCACCTCACCACCACCGGCTATCGCCCGTTCGCAGAGCTGTTGCGCAATGACGGCTACGATGTGCGCGTCAGCGCTGGCGGGATCGATGCGAGCGCGCTGGCGGATGTGCAAGTGCTGGTGATCGCCGGCGCGCGCGGCGCCAACGACGCCAACGATGCGCCGGCGTTTTCGGCCGATGAAATCGCGGCGATTTTGGATTGGGTGCAGCGCGGTGGCGCGTTGCTGCTGGTGACGGATCACTGGCCGTTTGGCACGGCGGCGGAATCGCTCGGCGCCCGCTTTGGCGTCGAGATGAGCAAGGGCATGGCGTCCGACCCCGCCCACGCCGATCCGAACCGCGGCGAGAGCCACATCATCTTTTCGCGTGAGAACGCCTTGCTTGGCGACCATCCGATCACCAACGGCCGCAGCGAGTCTGAGCGAGTCGAGCGGGTGCTAACCTTTACCGGCCAATCCATTCGTGGGCCGGCCGATGCGTCAGCTTTCATGCGCCTTGCAGAAACCGCGGTCGATGCGCCACCCACCGCGCCGGAGGTCGATCGGCGCGGCGGCGATGTACGCGTCAGCATGACCTACGCTGAGCCAGTCTCCGTCGCCGGATGGTCGCAAGGTATCGCCTTGAGCTTCGGCGGCGGGCGCGTCGTTGTGCTGGCCGAGACGGGCATGCTGCGCGCACATACGGATCGCGTCGGCGCGGTTGGCATGAATTATCCTGGCTACGATAATCGCCAACTCGCGCTCAACATTATGCACTGGCTCTCCGGTTTGACCTGAGCGTGCGGCGTGGTTATCCGCGTCGTTCTTCATCCGCCATGCGGAACACCACGCGCAGATTAACCGGGGTGCCGGTGGCGTCGCTGCCGTCGGCGCGTTGCGGGGCGTGGCGAAGCGTGTTGGCGACGCGCAGCGCGGCGCTGCCGAAGCCGCCGGCCGTCTCTGAGACGCGCGTGCAATCGAGCCTGCCGCCGGCTTCAACCATGCAGCTCAGCGACGCTTCGCCTTCGCGGCCGCGCTCAAGCGCGCGCGGGGGATAGAGGGCTGACAGGCGACGCTGGCTGGGCGTGTTCGCCCAAACAGGCCGCTGCGCGCCGGTGACAACGATCTCGTCGCTGTCGGTTGTGGGTTCGTCGGTAGAGGAGATGCCGATGGTCTCTGTCGGAATATCGGACGCCGCCGGCGCCGTTGTCCGGCGTGCGCGCGGCGTGGTGTTGGTGGAAGCAGAGGAGGCGACGCTTTCATCGGCAGTCGCCGCGCTATCGGCGCGCGCAGAGGGATCGTTGACGGCGTCGTCGCCATACGTGTCGGTGTAGGCCAGTTGCGAATTGTCCTGCGCCGGTCCGTAATTTTGGTAGGCGTAATAACCGCCTCCAGCCAAGACCACCGCTGCCGCGGCGCCAATGAGCCATTTCGTTCCGCTGTTGCCGCCAGAGGGGCCGCTGCCTTTGGTGGCGTGAATCTTCGTCGCGCCGCGTGCCGGATCTTCGCTCACATGCGTCTCCTCGAACTGGTTGAGACAACCCGCGAGCGCAAAACGCTGTCGATGGTACTATGTTCCTCAGCGCGCCGGGGCGCGCTCGTTCAGCCAAGCCAGGATCACATCCATCGCCGCATCGCGATCGAGATCATTGAGCAATTCGTGGCGGCCTTCTGGGTAGAGGACGAGGCGCTTGTCCGTCGCCGGCGCCAGCGCGGCGAAGCGTTTGCTGCCTGCGGGATCGGTGGCGGTGTCGTGTTCGCCGTGCAGCACGAGCACCGGCGTCGTCCATTTCGCATAGCGCGTCCAGGCAAGCGCGGCGACGGCGATGGCGGTGGCGCCGGTTTTCGCCGGCACGCGCGGATCGCTGACCATCGGATCGCTGGCATAGGCGGCGACTTCCTCCGGGATGCGCGAGAGCCCCGCGGCGTCGAGCGGCGGCGCAAGGCGCGCGCCCGGCGCGAACGCGGCGACCACGCCAGCAATAGCGCGCAAATGCGCGGGCGCAGTGATCGAAAGCGCCGGCGCGCTCAGCACCACGCCGGCGACATCGCGCGCATCTTCCGCAACGCTCGCCGCCGTCACCAGCCCGCCAAGCGAATGGCCAAACAGAAAGAGCGGATTGCCTTGCGTCGCCAATGCGCGCCGCGCCGCGCCGAGATCGGCGACCGCCTCATGCATGTCAGCCACGCCGCGCGCGCCGGGCGAGCGGCCATGCCCGCGCATGTCCCAGCCATAAACGTCAAAGCCCTGCGCATTGAGCTTCGGGATCAGCCCATGATAGCGGGCGACATAGCGCTCCGCGTATTCAGCAAAGCCATGCGTGATCAACACGCTCGCGCGCGCCCCCGGCGTACGCCACGTATAGGCGCTTAACCCACGGCCAAAATCCCAAGCTTCAGTGTTCATCGCGGCAACATCGCGCGACACGCGCCATCAGCGCAAGCTCAACGCTCCAACAACGCCGCCGTCGCCATGCCACCAGCGGTGCAGACGCCGACGATCGCGCGCTTGGCGTTGCGGCGGCCGAGCTCCAGCAAGGTCGAGCCGAGATAGCGGATGCCGCTCATGCCGTAGGGATGCCCCAAAGCGATCGCGCCGCCATTGACGTTGGTGGTTTCCCACGGCGTTTGCAATTCGCGTTGATTGTAGAGCGTCGTCACCGCGTAAGCTTCGTGCAGCTCCCAGAGATCGACGTCGCCGGCGCTCACCGCGTTTTGCTGCATCAGCTTACGGATCGCCGGTGTAATCGCGATGCTCATTTCCTCGGGCGCCACCGAGCCCAGCGCGAACGCGCGCCAATAGCCCAGGATCGGCAGGCCGCGTTGGGCCGCGAGGTCGGCGTCCATCATCACCACCGCCGCCGCGCCATCGGAAAGCTGCGAGGCGTTGCCCGCCGTCGTCGTGCCGCCTTCGAGCACCGGCTTCAGCGCCGCGAGCTTTTCCAAAGTCGTGTCGGGGCGGGGGCCCTCATCGCGGTCGAGCGTCACCTCGACTTCGCTGCTCTGGCCGGTCGCTTTGTCTGTCACTTTCATCTTGGTCGTGATCGGCACGATCTCTTCGGCGTATTTGCCTGCGGCGCTCGCTTCGGCGACGCGCTTTTGGCTCATCACCACGTATTCATCGAGCGATTGGCGGGAGATGCCGTACTTCTCGGCGACGAAGTCCGCGGTTTGATTCATCGTCCACCAAACGGCGGGCATCTTTTGTCGTAGCGGCTCATAAAAGAAGCCGTTGAAGTTCAGATTGAACTGCACCAGCGAAATGCTCTCGACGCCGCCGGCTATGCCGCACGCGATTTCACCGCGCGCGATCGCATTGGCCACGTACGACGCCGCGCTTAGCCCCGAGCCGCAATAGCGGTTGACCGTGATGCCCGGCACGCCGGCGCCGAAGCCCGCAAACAGCGCCGCATTGCGCGCCACATTGTGGCCGGTTGCGCCTTCCGGCAGCCCGCAGCCAAGCACGACATCCTCAATCGCGCCCGGTTCGATCTTGGCGCGCGCCACCGCTTCCTTCATCACGTGCGCCGCCATGGCGATGCCGTGCGTTTGGTTCAGCGCGCCCCGCGTCGCCTTGGCGATCCCGGTGCGGCAATAGCTGACAATGGCGACGTCTCTCATAACAATGGCTCCTGATCGCGCCAGTCTGCATCTAGGCCGCTTGGGCGCCAATCATCCGCAGGGATAGGCGACAAAGAAAAACCCCGCGATGTCGCCATCGCGGGGCTCTCCAGACGTTAGCTGTAAAGGCTCAGTTCAGAGCCATGCGTGCGCCGAATGCGAAGTTGTGGCCGCTATGGGCCCACTCGTCGCCGTCGCCTTCGGCATCTTCAAACAAATCTTGATAGCGATATTCGCCATAGATCGAAAAGCGATCGCCAAGCGGGATGCGCAGGCCGCCAATCAACTGATACGCTGCCGTCACATCGGCTTCGGATTCACCGCCGCTATATTCGTAGGTCACCCAAGCCGCACCGATGCCGCCGCCGATATAAGGCGTGACGCCGCCGAGCGTGAAGTTGCGCGTCGCGTTAGCCATCAGGCGGTATTGGTGCGTGTTGTTTGGCGTGCAGCAGGAATATTCCATCTCGTCATAGGAGACCTCTGCTTCCACATCCCAGTTCGTCCACATGCTCGTGCCGACGGCGACTGCCGTGTTCCAGCCATCGTCCATGTCGTAATCGGTCCCATTCCATTCGAGGCTGTCTTGGGTGGTCACGCCTACGCTGCCTTCGAGATAGGTCTGGGCGTTCGCCGCGCCCGCTGTGACGCCCAGAAGAGCTGCCGCCGCCGCTGCAATTCCAAGTAATTTCTTCATCGGTGTTTCCCCGTCGGTTAGCGCGTCCCATGTCGCTCGCTTGGTCGTTCTACGCCTCGCCGAGCGCAATACGAACGTCATTCGCTGTGGGCAGGCCGCCAGCCAAGTTTGGCTGGCAATTGGGCAACACAAGTGATTGCAGAACCAATCTATTCACAACTCGCAAATCAGTTCAGTCTTCCTATCCGTCAGCATCGTTGCGGGCCCGATCCGCTTCAGGTGCGGGTTGCGGGAGACGACGGGAGACGAACGAGATGCGCAAATACGCAGCGCTCCACTCACACCTGAACCGGCGCAATGGCCGTCCGGAGATGCTCACCTTCGAGGACATCGAACAGATCATTGGCAAGCCGCTGCCGCAGAGCGCGCAAAAGCATCGCGCCTTCTGGGCTAACGACAACCAGGACCACCATTCCCATGCCCGCGCCTGGATGAAGGCCGGCTACCGCGTCGCCTATGTCGACCGGGACGAAAAAGTGGTCCGCTTCGAGCGCACGCGCTAAGCTTCCGCCCGGGAGTAAGCCGATGCGTAAAGTGCTGCTGGCGCTGGCCGCCGTAATGGTCCTGTCCGGCTGCGCCTCGAGCCTGCAGGCCGCCTATGACGAGCGCCGTCAGCAGGAGTGCGAAGAGAGCAATCGCGGGCCTGACCGGCTGGATTGCTGACCGCAGTGCATCCACCGGTCGCCGGCCATGCATCCCCTAAGTAGCGCCATGCGACAAGCCGCCTTGCGGCTGAGGCTGCGCGCGCGGAAGATGGCTGAAACGGAGGACGTGCAATGCGCTGGATGATCGCGGCTTTGGCCCTCGGGGCGCTCGCCGCCTGTGACGGCGCGACCACGGATACGGATACCGCTGACGGCGCTTCCTCGCCCTCGGGCTACACGATGGAAGTCCGCGCCAGCGGAGTCGAACAAACCTACATCGTCATCGCGCCGGATGGCCGCACCGTGGCTGCCCGCGCCGCCGAGGGCGCCTCGGCCGTCATGGATACGGAACGCGCGCAGGCGCTCGCCGCCAACCCGCCGCCGGAAGGCGAGGATCTCCCCGAAGTGTTCGCCATGCGCTTGCCCGGCTTCTCGATGAGCGTGGGCGGTACGGAAGATCAGGGCGACGGCGACAACGGCCAAGTAAATATCGCGATCGGTGGCGGCGACGGGGAACGCATCACTGTGCGCGCCGACGAGGGCGGCCCGGGCGAGGCGGACGACCGCGCTTATGTCCGCATTACCGGCGCCGACGAGGATTCCGCGCGCGAGTTCATCGATGACGCCGAAGAGCTTTCTCCCGAGGTCAAAACAGAGATGCGGACGGCGCTCGGCCTCTAGCCGTGTCATCTGCCGCTCGGCGCTTGCCGGGCGGCGACGGCTTGGGGCAGTACCTGACGAGAAAACTCGTCAGGGGGCATTATGCGCCAGAAATTGCGCGCGGCCGCAGCCGCATTGGGAATCCTCGCGCTCGTTGTAACGCCGGCATCCAGCGAAGAGGGGATGTGGACGTTCGACAATTTCCCGACCGCTCGTATGCAAAGCGAAATGGGTTGGGCGCCGGATCAGGCATGGCTCGACCGCGTGATGGCTGGCACGGCGCGGCTGCCGGGCTGCTCGGCCTCCAATGTCAGCAGCCAGGGTCTGGTGCTGACCAACCACCATTGCGTCATCTCCTGCGTCACCGCGCTGTCGACGACCGAAGCCAATTACATCGAAGACGGCTTCATGGCGCGCACGCGCGAGCAAGAACGCCGTTGCCCGAACATGAACGTCGATGTGCTGACCGGTATTTCGAACGTCACGCAGAACATTGAAACCGCCACCGCCGGCGCCGCGCCGGACGTTTTCGCCCGCACCCGCGACACCGAGATCGCGCGGCTGGAGCGCGAGTGCTCGAACGGAACCACGCGCTGCGAAGTGGTGACACTCTACCAAGGCGGACGCTACGCGCTGCATCGCTATACGCGGTACACGGATGTGCGCCTGGTGTTCGCGCCGGAGCATCGCATGGCCTCGTTCGGCGGCGATCCGGACAATTTCAACTTCCCGCGCTACGACACCGACTTCTCGTTCTTGCGCCTCTACGTCGATAACGCGCCAGCGCGCACGCCGAACCACCTCTCGTTGCGCTTCACGCCGCTTGAGGAAAACGAGATCGTCATGATCGCCGGCAATCCCGGCCGCACCTCGCGCATGCGCACGACGGCGGAGCTGACGTTCGAGCGCGACTTCAACCTGCCTTGGCAGATCGCTTCGCTCTCGGAAATCCGCGGCCGGTTGATTGCGTATTCGCAGCAAGGCCCCGACCAATCGCGCATTGCGTCGAGCGCGCTGCAGGGCGTCGAGAACTCGTTCAAGGGACTTTCGGGCCGCCGCCAGGCGCTCGCTGATCCCAACGGCTTTGCTCGCGTCGCCGAGCGTCAGACCGATCTGCAGACCCGCGTCCGCCGCAACCGCGCTGCGCAACGCGAAGTCGGCGACGCCTGGGGCGAGATCGAGCAAGCGCAGACCGTCTATCGCGGCATGTTCTATCCGTACCAATATCTCGAAGCCCGCGCTGGCGAACGCTCGCAATTGTTCAGCTGGGCCCGCGATATCGTCCGCGGCGCCGCCGAGCGCGCCAAGCCCGACGCCGAGCGCATGCCGCGCTATACCGAAGCGCGCATCGCCGCCGTCGAGCAAAGCGTGCGCGCGCAGCGCCCGATCACGCCAGCGTTCGAGGAAATCCATCTCGCGTTTTGGCTCTCCAAGATGCGCGAGCATCTGACGGTCGATAATCCCTCCGTTCGCCGTGTCCTTGGCAATGAAAGCCCGGAAGCTTTGGCAGCGCGGCTCTCGCAATCCGGCATCGCCGATCCGGCTTATCGTCGGCAATTGTGGGAAGGCGGCGAGGCGGCGGTTGCGGCGTCCGAGGATCCGCTGATCCAGTTTGTTCGCGCCTGGGACGCCGACGCCCGCGCCGTGCGCGCCCGCTACGTGGCGGAAGTAGAAGGCCCGGCGGCCCGTGCGCATGAGCGCATCGCTCGCGCCCGTTTCCGCGCCTTCGGCGAAGCGCAATACCCCGACGCCACCTTCAGCCCGCGTGTCTCCTATGGTCGCGTCGTCGGCTGGACGGAGCCGAACGGCAGCGTTGTCACGCCGTTCACCCGCACCGCCGGCCTCTACGAGCGCGCTACCGGTCAGTTCCCGTTCGCGCTCAGCCAACGCTGGATCGACGCGCGCCCGCGCCTGGATCCCAACGTCATCTTCAACGTCTCATCGAGCAATGATGTTATTGGCGGCAATTCCGGCAGCCCGTTGTTGGACCGCGAGGGCCGCGTCGTCGGTGCGGTGTTCGATGGCAACATCCACTCGCTCGGCGGCGAATATTTCTACGACGTCGCCTTGAACCGCTCGGTCACGGTGGCGTCGACCGTGATCCGCACCTCGCTCGCGGACGTCTATGAGATGCCGGGATTGCTGGCCGAGCTCGAAGGCCGCTAAGCCTTCGGAAAATTGAAACGCCGGCGTCGCGCTTGGAAGCGGCGCCGGGGTTTCGCCCTTCACTCGGTGGAGGCGAGGAAAGGCTTTGCGCTGGGGAGCGGGGGTATCAGGCGCGCTCACCAGAGACAGGTCCGCGCCCATCACGCCGCCAATGGCCCGGCCGTTCAATCGGATTGAGACGAGCGCGCGCCCGCGCGCGGCGAATGTTTCGCGCGCTCCGTTCGTCGCGCAACGCCGCTCTTTCGTCGGCGCTAGGCCGCGAGCGCTGCGTTCAGAAACTCCGTCTGCTTCTTGAGCGAAGCAAAACGTCTGCGCGCAGGGAAAAGCGATAAAGCCGTGGCAGGCGCCCGGATAGATATCGAGTTCGCCGGCATTGCCCGCCGCGACCCAGCGTGCGTGCATGAAGAGGCTGTCGTCCAGCAGCGCATCGCGCGTGCCGATGGTGAAGAGGGCGGGGCAAAGGCCCTTCAAATCGGCGAACAGCGGCGAAAGCTCCGGTGCGCGCTTTTGCTCTTCGTTCAGCCCCGGCAGAAACGCATCGCCGAACTTATGGATATCGAGCGTGCGCAAAATCAGGCGCTCATCGCCGAAGGCGCGCGCGCTGGGCGTCATGCCGAGATCGAAGACGCCGAACACCAGGTTCGCGGCTTTGAACGGCGTCCGCCCGTGCTTATCGCGTAAGCGCAAAATGGTAAGCGCGGCCAAGTGCGCGCCGGCGCTTTCGCCGCCGATGGCGAGCGCTTCGCCGCCGAAATCGCGGATGTTGTCGCTGACCCAAAGCGCCGCCGCTTCGCAATCATCCGGGCCGGCCGGGTAGGGGTGCTCCGGCGCCAAGCGATATTCGACGCTGATCGCGGTCAGCCCAGCATTGTCGGCGATGATTTCAAGCAAGCGATCCTGCTGATCCGCCGCGCCAAGCACGTGGCCGCCGCCGTGCAGATGTAGGTAAACGCCGCGCGATTTTTCCGGCGCGACCACGCGCAGCTTTATCTTGCCGCCGGGCCCATCGATCTCAATCCAGCGCGCACGCTCGGACTTCACCGGCGCCGGAAACACGCCCGTGCCTTTGGCGCGCGCATCGCGCACCTTCTGCGCACCGACGTCCCACCAATTCGGCATATCAGCCGTCGCGGCAATTATGCCGTCATTGATCGCTTTGGTTTCCGGCGGAATGGCGTCGTCGCTGAACAGCGCAGGATCGAGATAACTCACTTCAAACCACCCATCTTCCTGATCGCTTTCCATTCGTCCGCGGTCACCGGCTGCACCGAGAGGCGCGAGTTGTTGGCGAGCACCATTGTCGAGAGCTTCTCATCCGCCTTGATCGTCGCCAGTGTCACCGGCGTTTTCAGCGGCTCGACTGCTTTCAGATCGACACAGACAAACTTGCCGGTCTTGTCGCTCGGATCGGGATACGCCTCTTTCACCACCTCGCTAACGCCGACAATCTCCTTGCCGTCGTTCGAGTGATAGAAGAACGCCTTGTCACCCTTCTTCATGGCGACGAGATGCGCCTTGGCCTGATGGTTGCGCACGCCAGTCCAGGAATCGGCGCCCTTCTTCACATGTTGATCCCAGGACCACGTCCCGGGTTCACTCTTCACTAGCCAGTACGCCATTAGTTCGCCGGCGCAAGGGCCAGCGCTTCGATCTGGATCGACACGCTATCGCCGATCACGTTCGCGCCGGTGGTGGAGCCGAAGGCGCTGCGGTTCAGCGAGCCGGTGGCGGAGAAGCCCGCCATGCGGCGCTGATTGTTCGGGGCAGGGCCCAGATTGTTGAGTGTGACGTTGAGCGTCACCGGATGTGTCTGGCCCATCAAGGTGAGATTGCCGGTGACTTCCGCTGTGCGCTCGCCCGTCAGCCGCACCGCTGTGGAGCGGAACTCCATCGTCGGGTGCGCCGCCGCGCCTAGCCAGCGGGGCTCACGCAAATGCTCGTCCCGCGTGTCGTTGCCGGAATCGACACTGGCGACTTGAATGGTTGCACGCACCGAGGAATTGGCCGGGTTGGCTTCATCCAGCACCATCTCGCCGGTCACATCATCGAAGCGTCCCAGGACGCGGTTGAAGCCGAAGCGGTCGATCGAGAACGCCACCTGCGTGTGCGCGGGGTCGAGCGTGTAAGTGACGGGCTCGGCGGAAGCGGCGCCGGCCGCGAACAGGGCGGCGGCGAAAATCAAGGCGCGCATAAGGTGTCCCCTTAAATGAATCAGGCGCGCGCTTCGAACACCAAATTGAACGGCGTCTCAGCGGCGCGGCGAAATTTACTGAATCCGGCCTCCTTGGCTACTCTTTTCAGCCGCTTTTCACCGGCCTGTGCGCCGAGCCCTAGGCCAACCTCCTGGCTGAGCGAGGCCGGTGTGCAGATCATGGTTGAAGCCGAATAATAGACGCGTCCCACCGCGTTTAGATTGTCCTTCAAATCGTCGTGCGCGAACGGCTCGACAATCATCCAGGCGCCGTCATCGGCAAGCGTCTCGCGGACGTGCTTGCCGGCGCCGACGGGGTCGCCCATGTCGTGGAGGCAATCGAAGAAGGCGACGAGATCGTAACCGAGCGCCGGATAGTCCTTGGCGCTGGCCTTCTCGAACGTGATGCGCTTGCCGACGCCGGATTCCTTTGCCAACTTCTTAGCCCGCTCGATTGACGGCTCATGATAGTCGTAGCCGTAGAATTTCGACCTCGGATAGGCCATCGCCATCAGAATTGTCGACGCGCCGTGTCCGCAGCCTACGTCCGCCACTTTTGCGCCGCGCTCCAATTTCTCCCGCACGCCTTTGAGCGATGGGATCCATTGCGAGACGAGATGGGCGTTGTAGCCGGGCCGGAAGAAGCGCTCGGTGCCCCGGAAGAGGCAGTGCGAGTGCTCATGCCAGCCAAGCCCTTTGCCGCTCTTGAAAGCTTCCGCCACCTTCGGCTCGTCGAGCCACATGGCTTGCGCGATCTCGAAGGCGCCGGCGAAAAAGCCGGGTCCGCCTTCGTCCGCCAGCGCCGCCGCCTGTTCGGGATTCAGTTTGAACTTCTTGCTCTTCGGATTGTAGTCGATATAGCCCGCCGCCGCTTGCGCCGAGAGCCACTCGCGCAAATAGCGGGGATTGAGCCGCGTTTTTTCGGCCAGAGATTCTGGCGTCACCGCGCCGCCGTCGGCCATCGCTTTGTAGATTCCCAGCCTGTCGCCTAGCAGCGCCAGCGCGCCGCTTGCGGCGGCGCCGAGGTCACCCACCAATTTGCCAAGAAATGCATTGAATTTTTCAGGGTCGGGCGCAGCCATGGAAGCTCTCCGCCGTTAGAAAGCGAGAGCTAACGCTCAGGCGTTCGCCGTCGCAAGCGCTTCCGGCGAGTTTTCGTAAACTTCATCCCAACGCCGCGACTTTCGCAGCTGCGAAAGTACGGGCCACATGGCCGCCTGGCGGGGATGCGTCAATCACGCCGGCACGTCGGCTTGATCTGGCGGCAAAGCCCCCTAAACCTGACGGCGCATGAATGCAGCGCTTGAAGCAGAAGGCCTGGTCAAGCGCTATGGCGCCCGCACCGCCGTCCGCGACCTCAGCTTTTCGGTCCCACAAGGGGCGATCTACGGCGTGCTCGGCCCCAATGGCGCCGGCAAGTCGACGACATTGCGCATGCTCGTCGGCGTGTTGCGGCCGACGGAAGGGCGCATCTGCGTGCTAGGCGGACCGGTCACGCGCGATGCGCTAAAGCGCGTCGGCTATTTGCCGGAGGAGCGCGGCCTCTATCGCTCGATGAGCGCGCGCGCGGCGATCGCGTATCTCGCGCGCTTGAAAGGCACGCCCGCCGGCAAGGCGTTCAAGCGCGCCGATCAGCTGCTCGCCGATCACGGGCTCGACAAAGTGCGCCGCAAGAAGATCAAGACGCTGTCGAAAGGGATGGCGCAGAAGGTGCAGGTGCTCGCCGCCATCGCGCACGAGCCCGACCTCATCATTTTCGACGAACCGTTTTCCGGTCTCGATCCCGTCAACCAGCGCGTGCTCGAAGACACGATCCGCGCGCAAGCGGCGGCAGGGCGCACCATCCTGTTCTCCACGCACGTGATGGAGCACGCTGAGCGTCTCTGCGACCGCATTCTGCTGATCGCGCACGGCAGCGCCGCCTTCGAAGGCACTGTGCCGCAAGCGCTGGCATTGGCGCCGAGCGTCGCGATGCTAGAAACCGACGGCGCCTTCGATCTTGCCGCCGCGCTTGCGCCGCGCGGCTTCAACATCAGTTTCGACGGCGAAGAGCACGGCAACAAACGCTGGCGCGCCAAGCTCGAAAACGGCCACGATTCGCGGCAATTGCTGCAAGCTTGCGTCGAAGCCGGCGCGCCGTTGTCGCTGTTTGAGCCGGCCCGGGCCAGCCTGCACGAAGCGTTCGTCGCGCTTGTCGGCGATAAAGCCATGCCGGGGCCGGTTGAATGAGTCTTTCTCCGATCCTCCTCGTCGCCCGCCGCGACTACTTCGCTTATGTCGGCGCGTGGGGTTTCTGGCTGTCCCTGCTGACGGCGCCGGTGATCCTCGCCGTGTTGATCTTCGCGCCGGTAATGCTGGCGCGGGCCGAGCCGCCGCGTGTGCTGACCATTGTCGCGGAACGCGCCGAGGATGGCGCGCAAGTCGCCGCCGCGTTCGATGACTTATCGCTCCGCAGCGCCCGCGCTGAAATCTTTGCCTATCTCGCCGCCACCGCACCAGCGCTCACCGAGCCCGCGCTGGCGGCCTTCGACGCCGCGCCTGACCGCACCGCCGGCATCGCCGCCGCCCGCTCCGTCGTCGCCGAACGCGCACCACGGGCGCTTGCGGCTTTCCCGCAACCTTCGCCGCGTTACGTCATCGCGCCCGCGCCAGCGCAGGGCATTGACGTTCTGCGCCCCTATCTCGATGGCACACGCACGCTGCCAGATGGCCGCCAACTCTTCGGCGCGCTCAACATCCGCCGCGAAGCGGGTGCGCCAGTGATCGAATATTGGAGCGTCAACCTCTCGCACGAGGAGCCCTCCAACATCGCTCACCGCGCTATGCGCTTGGCGATGCAGCGCGAGGCGCTGGCTGGGCAGGGGCTCGATCCTGGCGAGGCCGATAGGCTGAACGGTTTCGATCCGCGTATTGTCCAATTCGATCCCCGCCCCGGCGCTGGCGACGGCGAGGTCACTGCCCGTCAGCGCGCGCCAGCGTTCGCGGCTCTGGCGTTGGCGTTTATCTTATGGAGCGTCGTGTTCTCGGTGGCGAACATGCTGCTCTCCGGTGTGATCGAAGAAAAATCCAACAAGATTCTCGACACCATCCTCACCAGCGTGACGCCGCTCGAAATGCTGATCGGCAAACTGCTCGGCGTCGCCGCTGTCAGCGCCACGTTGTTCCTGTTCTGGGGCGCGCTTGGTGGCGTCTTGCTTAGCACTGCCGCGACGCAGCTGGGCGATTCCATATTCGGCCAGGTCGCCGCGGCGTTCCTGGAGCCGCGCTTGCTGGCGGCGTTCGCGGTTGGCTTCATAGCCGGCTATCTGATGTACGGCGCGATTTTCCTGGCGCTCGGCTCGCTCTGCGAGTCGATCCAGGAAGCGCAGACCTTGCTGGGGCCGGTCGCTTTGGTGTTGGCGATCCCGATGATGTTGGTGATGCCGGCGCTGGATAATCCCAACGCGCCGATCATTCAGGCGGCGTCGTGGTTTCCGCTGTTTACGCCGTTCTTGCTGCTGATGCGCGCGCCCGCCGGGCTCGCCTGGATCGAGATCGCCGGCATGGGCGCGGTGATGCTGGTCTCGGTGATTGTGATCCTGATGCTGGCGGCGCGCGTGTTTAAAGCCGGCGTCGTCGATCAAGTCAGCATGTCGAGCTGGTTCGGCCGCAAAGCTAAGGGCTAGATTCTTCCCATCAGCTCAAATGTAGCGCTGTTTGCGAACGCCCGAGTTGCCTAGCCTCTACTCTGTGGTGTTAAAAGGCACGGGGAGAGATCACATGAAGCGCATTCTTCTTGCATTTGCCCTTGCGGCTCTTTGCGCCTGCTCAACACCTTATCAGTCAAGCGGGCTGAGCGGGGGTGTCTCGGCCGCAGCGATGGGCAACGACGTCTTTCGTATTCAGGCGAATCTCAACGGCTACTCATCGCAATCGATGGTTCAAGATTACTTGCTCTTGAGGGCGGCCGAGACTGCCCTTGAGCAAGGCGCTGTCGGCTTTGTAATTCTTGACGCCCGTGACGACTCTCGCGCGGGCCAGTTTGTTGTTCCGGGATCGTCCACAACGACAGCGAACGTCACTGCATATGGCAACACGGCTTATGGAACTGCCAACACGACATACAGACCAGCGCAGGCGTACAATTTTCTACGTCCTGGTGGAATATTGATGATCGGGTTAGTCCGTCAGCCCCCCTCTGACCGGCAGTACTTCAGCGCTCAGGAGATCGTTTCTGCTATCGGCCCTAGGGTAAGGCGCGGCGACTAGGCCGGATCAAGAACTGCCCGGTGTGGTCTCAGCCGCGCGCCACCCCATGATGGCGAGATAATGCCCTTCGGGATCGCGGAACGGGCGCAGCATCAGTTCGCGGCCTGGCGCTTCCTGGAGTTTTTGCGCCTGATGCATAAACACGACGCCCTTGGCCTCTAGCGCCGCTTCCGCCGCGCTCCAATCGCGCGGTTCGAAATAGATCACCGCATCGCCGCCGACGCTTTGGCCCGGTTGCGCCGGCCCGATCATCAGCCGCGTCGCGCCGGACTGGAAGAACGTCATGCCGACCGTCTCGAACAGCACCGGCAGGCCCAGCGTGTCGCGATAGAACGCCACTAACGCGCCAGGATCAGCGCTGGCCAGCGCGACTTGCGAAATACCTGAGAGCAAAGGCAGCGGCGCGTTCATGATCATCTCCTCCCGATATAATTAGTTTGACTAACTAACTAAGTCAATTCAGATTCCCGCCATGGCCCGCTCCGAAGCGCTCGATGTCGCCGAACGTCTGCACAAAGCGGCGATCCGCATGCTCCGCGCCGCCCGCGTCGCCGACGCCGAAACCGGGCTCTCCGCCCCCAAGCTCTCGGCGCTGTCAGTGCTGGTGTTCGGCGGCGCGACCAGCCTCTCAGCGCTGGCGCGCGCCGAGCAGGTGACGGCGCCGACCATGTCAAAGCTGGTAAGCGATCTGGAAGCGGCGGGCCTCGTCGCCAAACGCGCCGACAAAGCCGACAAACGCGGCGTCCGCGTCGAAGTGACGGCCAAAGGCCGGGCACTGATGGAAAAAGGCCGCCAAGCGCGCCTCGCGCTGCTGACAGCCCGCGTCGCCAAACTCACCAAGTCCGAGCGCGCCGTGCTCGATGAAGCGGCGGCGCTGATGCTGCGATTGGCTCTATAGCCCAGAGCGAGGGTCTCGGTGCGCGCCTGCTAGCCGCAATACGTGGAACTCATGATGCCAGTTTGGAGGCGGAAGGCGCCCGCACCTTCTGCCCGCCCAAACGCCGCGTTGGATTGACGGATCAGTCGACACGCTTCATCGCGCGCGCCAGCCTCGTACTCCGCCTTCGCCCAATCCATCAGTGCAGCGCCTTCATAAAGCGGCAGATTGGTTGCACGCGCCGCATCCACGCTACTGCGGAACAGCGGCCGCGCCTCGTCTAACCGCCCTTGTTCGGCAAGCACCGCCGCTAGCTGGTGGCGGGCGAAACCGAGCCGTTGAACGACGCCGCGCCGTTCGAACGTGGCGATCCCTTCGCGCAGCATGCGTTCGGCCAGTGGGTAGTTCTCCATCACCCGAGCCACGTGGCCACGCCGAACCTGGACTTGGGCGGCGCCTATCTCGTCACCCACTTCGACAGCTATAGCGTACACCTGCGCAAAATAGACTTCGGCCTGTTCGAACGAGCGAGTTCTGCCGGTGAAAGAGCCTCGGCCACGTGCAAATAGCGCAGTGCCGCGCATGTAGAGCGCTTCCGCCTCCTCGTACCGAAAGCCCTCGGCGCGCGCCATTGTCAAAGCTTGTTCGATAGTAGTTTCGAATTGGCGGTTGTTTCTAATTTGCGTCGCCGCCAGCCGGTTCATCGCCCTGACGCGCTGGCGCGTGGCGCCACCCTGACTCGCCACTTCGATCGCTTGCTCAAAATAGCGCCGCGCGCCGGTGTTCTCGTTCATCTCCATTTGAACGTCGCCTAGATGTATAAGGCCCTTTGCGCGCCACTCGGCTTCACTGTGATCGGCCAACCGCTGCGCAATCCGTGTGCGGTCGGTGTTACGTGCTTGGCGTTGGTAGAGGTATGCGAGTTGGTCGAGGATTTCGGGATCATCCGGGGCAAATTGCAGCGCTGCCTCGTAAGCGGCCACCGCCCGGTCGGTGCTGTCCAAGAAGGCGAGGGCGCCGATGCGCTTCCATTCGTCAGCGCGTTCACGCCTCGAGGCTGCGTCCGCGGTCGCGGCGGCGTCCCGGGCGCGCGCGCGTTCTTCGAGTACGCCGATACCTTGACCCGTTCGGCCGGCGTCGATGGCGACGAGTGCGCGACGGTCAAGCGCATTGCTGGAGCGCGCGGTGGCTCGAATCGCTTGCTCGAACGCGAGACGCTGCGCTTCCTGGTCGGCGCGTGAGGCCTCGCCCTCTTCCGCCATTCGTTGTTCGAGGCGAGCCATAAGGCGAGACTCCAACGCTGCCATATCAGCGGCGCTTTGTGCTAGCGCGGGTAGTGCGATGATAAGGGCGAATGCGAGCGTCAACGTCGCGGCGATGCGCGTTTGAAATAACGGCTTCATCTCGCAGTCTCCAATACGGGCTCGCCGCAATATTCTTCAGTGGTGTTTTCCAGGGTCTCGCCTCGGCAATGGTAGCTGGCCCTGACATTGCAGCGCCAAATGGGCTCGACCTCGTCGCCCGGGTTGATGCGGATGGCGTGATCGCGGCACTCACACGATAGTTCACCGAGCGCGACCTCCATCCCGCGGAAACGCGTGGTGTCTCCGGCGTAGATGTTGCAGCCGCTTTGCGCGTTGCGTTCGGCGCTTTGCCGAGCAGATATGCAAGCTGCCGCTTCGCTCGCCCGTTCGCTGAGATTTGATGTGCCGGTTACGAGCGAGGGGACGGCGTAAGGAGCCCAGCGCTGAGCCACGCGTTCGGTACGTGAGGCAAGGATGGTTTGAGCGTGCGCTGCATAGCGCCCCTCCGGATGTTGACGCAGGAACTGTCGCATGGCTTCACAGCGGTCTGTGCGCTCCGCCGCTGCGCGCCAATTGCTTCGTTCAAGCGCTGTCGCCGGTGTGACGTTGGCGCCAATTGTCGGGAAGCCAGGGATTAGGTCGGTCCATCCAAGCTGCTCGGATGTCGCTACGATGGTCAGTAGTGCTGCTGCGGCGCCGAGCACGGCCCCAAGTATCGGTAGAAGCTTTGTTCTTGGCTTCGGCGGTTTGCGTTCAGGGGCCCTGGCGCCCGACAGAAGCGCACGGACGCTTTCTACGAGATGACGTAATGCAGGGTCGTTTCGGGCGCCGGACCAGCCAATCAAGTTGGCTGTTTGTATCTCGCGGAAACCAAGCGGGATTCTCACCTCGTCGATCAGCGCTGGGCAAAGTACGCCGCGCTCGCTGGCGTCCTTTGCCTCGTCTAGGACGAACTCGCTTCGGATAGAGGTGTTGGACCACAAGCAAACGACGGCGCGGGCTTGGGCAAGGTTTGCTTCAATATCGGCTCGCCAGCGCGCGCCGGATTGGAGGCCCTGGTCCCACCAGACTTCAAGCCCATCGGCGCGCAAAGCCTCCACGATCAGGCGCGCGCGATCTGCGTCTTGACGTTCGTAAGAAACGAATACGTCCGCCACGGTTCTCCCCCTTGCCAATTTTTAAGAGGCAATTGGTCGTGCGCGCAACTTCTGCGTCTAACGCGTTGAATCGCGTGTGCTAAACGCGAAAACGCCGCCCGACGGGAGCCGGGCGGCGCTTCCAAAACTCGAACGAACCGGCGTGCTAGCGCGGTTTGACCGGCGGGCGCGGCAGCAGGCCTTCACGCTGCGCGCGCTTGCGAGCCAGCTTACGGGCGCGGCGCACAGCTTCAGCGCGCTCGCGCGCACGCTTTTCAGACGGCTTCTCGAAATGATTGCGACGCTTCATCTCGCGGAAAGTGCCTTCCCGCTGCATCTTCTTCTTGAGCGCCTTCAACGCCTGATCGACGTTGTTATCGCGAACGAAAATCTGTACCAGGACCGTCTCCCGTCGTCCAAAACCCAAACACGAAACCACCGCGAGCGCCTCTCGCGCCCAGGTGTCCGTTAATCGAAGGCGGGGCAATAGCAAAACGCCGCGGCCCTGTCCATGCCGCCCGCCTCGACGGGTGGGGGTATTGAGCGTAGCCTCTAAACCATGCCCGAGACCCCGTCAGCCCGGTTCCGCGCCCGGATCCTGGACGCTTTTCCCGCCCACGCCGCCCAATTGGGCTGGACCGACGCCGCCTTCCAGGCCGCCGTCGCCGAGGCGGGCTTGAGCGAAGGCGAGGCGGCTCTGGCCTGCCCGAAGGCCGTCTTTGACCTGTTCGACGCCTTCGCCGCGCGCGCTGACGAAGCCATGCTAGCCGGGCTCGACGATCTCGATCTTTCCGCCATGCGCTACCGCGACCGGGTCCGCGCCGCCGTTCAGCTGCGGCTCGAGGCGCAAGCGGATTATAAGCTCGCCGCCCGGGCCATGACCCGCGCGCTCGCCCGCCCGGACCGCGCCCCCGAAGCCGCGCGCATTCTATGGCGTACTGCCGATTACATTTGGCGCGCGCTCGGTGACACATCGACCGACGAAAACTTCTACTCCAAGCGCGCCATCCTCTCCGGCGTGCTCGCCAGCACCTATGCGCGCTGGTTCAGCGACGACAGCGCCGATCACGAAACGACCTGGGCGTTCCTCGACGCGCGCATCGAAAACGTCATGCAGTTTGAGAAATTAAAAGCGCGTTTGAAGCCACTGAGCGAAGGCGTACAGAGCGCCGTCGGCGTCGCCGCCCGCTTCCGCTACCGTTGACCTAAAATTACAGAAATTCAGAGCTTTCACGAAGCCGTGAGCGTACAGTCGCGCCATCGATCTTGAGGAGGCGCGAATGAATGCTGCTGCTCCCATAAGGTTTCTCGGCGCCGCCGCTTGGCCGCTGACAATCTGGCCAAGCTTGTCGCGCCTTCAGGATCATGGCGGCGACGATTACGTCGAACGCACGTTTCCAATTATCGCCACCGCCATCGGCTTTTGGCTGTGCGCCGGCGTCCTCGCGGTCGTCGCTTATTCGGCTGGCGGCTTTAATGTGCTGTCAGGGGAGGACGACGCCGGAATTGTCTCGATGTCGCTACGCTCCGGCAACGTGATTTCCGGCGTGCTCTGGTTTTTCCTGCCGGTGATCTACATCATCGGACTCTGGCTCTACACGGCCCGCGAAGAAGCGTTTCCGCGCTAGAACTTGAGCTTCGTCACATGCCCCATTTTGCGGCCGGCGCGGGCGTCGCGTTTGCCGTAGAGGTGGAGGTGCGCATTCGGATCGGCGGCGAGGGTGGGCCAAAAGTTGGCGTCCTCGCCGATGAGGTTCAGCATCTCGACCTCGGCGAGCGACGTCGTCGGCCCTAGCGGCCAGCCGGCGATGGCGCGGATGTGTTGCTCGAACTGCGAGGTCGCCGCGCCCTCGATCGTCCAGTGCCCCGAATTATGCACGCGCGGGGCCATTTCGTTGGCGATGAGTGAGCCGTCTGGCATGACGAAGAACTCGATGGTCAGCACGCCGACATAATCGAACGCCTCCAGCACGCGACGCGCCGCGCTCTCTGCTGCGGCGATGACGCTGGCGCCGACCTTCGCCGGCAGCGTCGTGCGAGAGAGGATGCCGCCTGCGTGCTCGTTCTCGCAGAGATTATAGCAGATGATCGAGCCGTCACGCCCGCGCGCGGCAATGATGGAAACCTCGCGCTCGAAAGCGCAAAAACCTTCTAGAATGCCAGGTGCGCCGAGCTTCTCGTACGCGCCCTGCGCATCTTCCGCGCGCATGATGCGGATTTGGCCGCGCCCGTCATAGCCCAAGCGCCGCGTCTTCAGGATTGCCGGCGCGCCAATCTCCGTCAGCGCCGCGTCGAGCTCTGCTTGCGAGGAGACCGCCCGAAACGGCGGTGTCGCGATGCCGGCGCTGGCGAAATAGCTCTTTTCGTCGAAGCGATCCTGCGCCACCGCCAACGCGTGCGGGTTCGGCGCAACGAACGCGCCGGCATCGATCAAGGCTTGCGCCGTCTCCGCCGGCACGTTCTCGAACTCCGTCGTCACCACGTCGACGCGGCGGGCGAAATCCGCCAGCGCGGCGTGATCCAGATAATTGCCGACCACCGTCCGCGCCGAAACGCGCGAAGCTGGGCTGTTCGGCTCGTCGGTGAAAATCGCGACGTCGAAGCCAAGCTGCGAGGCCGCGACCGAGAGCATGCGGCCCAATTGTCCGCCGCCAAGGATGCCGATCGTGCTTCCAGGCGGGAGCGGATTCATCGCGGGTCTTCGCCGATCGCGGCGGTGAGGGCGGCGCGGTAGGCTTCGAGCCGCTGCGCTAGCGCATCATCGCTCAGCGCCAGGATCGAGGCGGCGAGCAGGCCGGCGTTGGCCGCGCCCGCTTCGCCAATTGCCAACGTGCCGACCGGCACGCCGCTCGGCATCTGCACGATCGAGAGCAAGCTATCGAGGCCCTTTAACGCCCGGCTGCGCACCGGCACGCCGAGCACAGGCAGCGTCGTCATCGCGGCGGCCATGCCGGGCAGGTGCGCCGCACCGCCGGCGCCGGCGATGATCACCTTCAGTCCGCGCGCCTTAGCGCTGGTGGCGTAATCGTAGAGGCGCTTGGGGGTGCGGTGAGCGGAGACGACCTTGGCCTCGTAGGCGACACCCAGCGCATCGAGCGCCTCGGCCGCGGCCTTCATCGTCTCCCAGTCCGATTTCGAGCCCATGATCAGGCCGACGGTGGGGGTAGCCATGTTTCGGCTGCTCCTAAAAAAAGCGCCAGTAAATGAAGCCGGGGGCGGCGTCCAGCCCGGACCCGCGAAGCGGTTAAGGCCGCCTTTACCTCGCTAGCGCATCCCTTGCTGTGGAGAGACGCGCACCATGCGGTTTGGCACTGCGAAACTCGAGGCCGGAACGACCCAGCTCCTACAAGGGCTGGGGCTGTCGCGCCGCGACGTTTCCGCCGCCGCCTTGGACGCTTTGGAGCGACTCAGCGCCGAGCGCGATGCGCTGGCCGAGCGCCTCGCCGCCGCCGAAGAAATGGCCGACCGCGATTCGCTGTCGCCTGTGTTCAACCGCCGCGCCTTCTTGCGCGAACTGCACCGGACAATGTCGGAGGTCGAGCGCTACAAAACGCCGGCCGCCGTGCTCTATCTCGATCTCGATGGCTTCAAGTCCCTCAACGATAGTTACGGTCACGCCGCCGGCGACGCCGTGCTCCGACATGTGGGCCTCATGCTGATGGAGTCGGTGCGCGAGAGCGATGTGGTCGGCCGCCTCGGCGGCGATGAGTATGGCGTCATCCTCAACCGCGCCACCGCCGAGGAAGCGCGCATCAAGGCAGCTGCCCTCAGCGACAAGATCAATTCCAGCGCGATTCTGCACGCCGGCATCGCGCACCGCATCTGCGCGTCCGTCGGCGTCCATTCGATCGCGCTGAAGGAAGACCCCGAAACCGCCATCGCGCGGGCCGATGAGGCGATGTACGCGGACAAGTACGCACGCCGCGCGCAAGGCCAAGCGTTCGCGAGCTTCTAGGCGCGCGGCGCTTCGATCGCGCGATGCCCACGCAGGCCGCGCCCCAGATAGCGCACGCCCTTCAGCCACATCCGCAACGCTTCCCAGTGAATCCCGAAAATGACGGTGAGCGTCATCAGCGGATTGCCCGCCCAGGCGCGCAGCAGGTTTCCATCCGTAAGCGCGCGCCGTTGACCGGCGAACGATGCGGTTAGCGCCGTCTCGGCGCCACGCTTCACAATCATCATGACGCTGACCGCGGCGCCGGGCGGCAGCACTTGAAACTCGTAGCGCAGCCCGCTCTCCAGGAACGGTGAGACGAAAAATTCCTTGTCGCAGCTTTGCGTGATGCGCCCACTCTCGCTCGCAGACGGGGCCAGCACATAAAAGTGCCGCTCGCCGAACGTGTTCGACACTTCGTGCACCAAAGCCGCCAGCGTGCCGTCGCGCCGCGTGCAGAAATAGACGCTGAGCGGATTGAAGACGTAGTTCAGCACGCGCGGCATCGCCAGCAACGTGATCGCGCCGCCATCCCAGGCGATGCCGCTGTCGCGCAGCTTTGCTTCGATCTGCGGCCGCAGCGGGCGCTGCACGCGGTCGCCGTGATCGCGGTCGAACACCGAGAGCAGGGCCAGGCGATTGTGCCCGAACACGCGCAGCCTTTTGTCCAACGCCGGCAGCTCATCGATCTCCAACGCCAGCATGAACACCGGATAGCTGAGCCGATGCTTGCCCGGCCGGTTGTGCGCGACGGCGCCGGTATAGATGCCGGACGTGCTCACGCGGCCAGCGCCGCCGGCCGCGCCACCGCGTTCAAATGGATGCGGCTCGATTCATCCTCCACGCTCCAAGGCCGGCGCACGCCGCCCAGCTGCTCCGCCACCGCGAGGCCCGCCTGTAAGCCGTCCTCGTGGAAGCCGGCGCCGAAATAGGCGCCGCAGAACCACGTATTGCGCGCGCCTTGCAGTGACCAAAGCTGCTCCTGCGCGCGGATTGCGGCGACGTCGAACAGCGGGTGATCGTAGTCGGTCTCGTACAGCACGGTCTCGGCGCGCGGCTCGGCGCGCGGATTGAGCGTCAGGAAAATCTGCTCCTTGCACTCAAGCCGCTGCAGCTTATTCATCCAGTACGACACCACGCAGCCGCCGTCGGGATTGTCGCCGACATAATTCCAGCTCGCCCACAGCGGCGCGCGCCGCGGCATCAGCGCCGGATCGGTGTGCAGCACGGCGCGGTTCTTGGCGTACCGGAACGCGCCCAGCAACGCCCGCTCTTGCGGGCTCGGATCCTCCAGCATCTCCAACGCTTCATCGGCATGCGCTGCAATGACCACGTCGTCGAACCGCTCGCTGTTGCCTTGCGCATCTCGCACCCACACGCCGCCGCCCTCGCGCCGCACCGAAACGGCACCGGCGTTCAGCCGCACGCGATCGGCATAAGGCGCGGTGATCGCATCGACGTAAGCGCGGCTGCCGCCTGTAACGGTCCGCCATTTCGGTCGGCCCTTCAGCTGCAGCAGCCCGTGGTTTTCGAAGAAGCGCACGAACGCGCACGCCGGATAATTGTGAATCTCCGCCATCGACGCCGACCAGATTGCCGCCGCTTGCGGTAGCAAATGGTCGCGCTGAAACGCATCGCCATAGCCGCGTTGCTTCAGATAATCGCCGAGCGAAACGAGATCGTCGCGCGTCGCCAGCAATTCGAGCGGCGCGTGGCGATAGAAGCGCAGCAAATCCCAGGTCATCGACCAGAAGCGCGGGCTGACCAAATTGCGGCCGCCGCACAGAAACTCGGACGCGCCGACCGAGGAATACTCCGTCCGCCCGCCATTCAGCGAGACGCCGAACGACATGTCAGACGGCGTCGTCGCCACGCCCAGATGCTCGAACAAGGCGATCAAATTGGGATACGTCGCATCGTTAAAGACGATGAACCCCGTATCCACAGGCGTGGACCCGAGGCTCGTTTCCACAGTCACCGTGTTGGAGTGCCCGCCGATGCGCCCGGCCTTTTCGAACACGGTCACGTCATGGCGTTGACTAAGCAGCCACGCGGCCGACATTCCTGCTATGCCTGATCCAAGGACGGCGATATTTTGCCGTTGCGGCGAAATGCCGGAGGTAAACGCCATTAGGTCCATCCGCCTCAGCTCGGACGCTCCCGGCTGCTACAGAGCGCAATACGCGCGCGGAAGGCTTGCGGATCAGGGTGATCCAGCTGCGGAACTTATGCGTATGGACGGGCATGCGTGTGATGGAAGCCACATCCGGACTGGGCCATGCGCCTCCGCTGCGCATCTGGGAGCCGCGCGCCGTGCATAGCCGCGTCGAGGAAACGGACGAGGACGTGCTGGCCCGCGTCGCCCGCGGCGACCGCGCCGCGTTTGCGGCTCTGTTTGGTAAATACGCCCCGAAGGTGAAGGGCTATCTCATTCGGCTGGGTGCCGCCGGCGCCATCGCCGAGGATTTGGCTCAGGACGCGATGGTCACGGTCTGGCGCCGCGCCGCCAGCTACGACGCCGCCAAGGCCAAAGCCTCGACTTGGATTTTCGTCATCGCGCGTAATTCCTGGATCGACAAACTGCGCCGTGAGAAAACCGAACTTGCGTACCGCAGCACCCAGATCGTCTCCGAGGAAAGCGAAGAGGAGGGCCCCGATGATGCGGCCGTCCGCAACCAAACCGAGGACCAAATAAGCGCCGCGCTGGCGACATTGTCGGAAGAGCAGAGGAAAGTCGTGCAATTGTCGTTCTTCGAGGATCGGCCGCATTCGGAAATCGCCGAGCGTTTGTCGTTGCCGCTGGGCACGGTAAAGTCGCGGCTGCGTCTGGCGCTGATCAAACTTCGTGCGCATTGGGAGCAACACCAGTGAACCCGCAGCATCATCCCACTGCTGACATTCTCGGCGCATACGCGGCCGGCACGCTTGAGCCCGGTTTTGGTCTGGTCGTGGGCGCGCACGTCGAAGGCTGCGCCGCTTGCCGCGGTCGCGTTGCTGCGTTTGAGGCCGCGTCCGGCGCAGCGCTCGAATATATCCCGCGCGCGGACGTGGGCGCTGACGCTTTGACCAAAGTCATGGCGCGTCTCGACGCTGCGCCGGCGAAAGCCGCGCCCATCGATGCGCGGCCGTTGCTCCAACGCTTGCAGCTAAAGCCGCGCAAATGGGTGGCGCCTGGCGTCTGGGTGGCGGCGGTCGACACCCCGCACGCGCCGCAGAACCGCGTCTATCTGCTCTCGGTTGGCCCGGGCATGCCGACGGCGCGTCACGCGCACTCCGGCATCGAATTCTGCACCGTGCTCACTGGCGCCTATCGCGACGAACTCGGCCTCTTCCAAGCCGGCGACTTCGCCGCCGCCGAAGGCGATTTCGACCACCAACCCATGGTGCAAGGCGACGAAGCGTGCATCTGCCTCTTCGCCACCGAAGGCCGCCTAAAGCCCCAAGGTCTGATCGGCCGCTTGGCGTTCAGCTTGGCCGACGTCTAACCCAACTGGTCCTTCTCCCCTTGTGGGAGAAGGTGTCTCCACGCGGAGCGTCGAGACGGATGAGGGGTATCGGCGCAACATCTCAATCCTCCGCATTCACACCCCTCACCGACATCAGCGCAATGTCACGCAGCGCGCCCGCGATCCCTCTCCCCCAAGGGGAGAGGAGCGACTCGGTGTGTTCGATTATGCGGGGATAGACGCCGTTCAATCCGACCGCGCGTCGTGTTATGATGCCCGCATCGTTTCATACGGAGAGCAGTCGGTACCCTGTTCGAGCTGACCATGAGACGATGCAGTTGAGCGTGAAGCGCTGATGCTTCTGGTTGGCTGTCCAAAGCTGGGCGCTTTGGCAACACAATCGGAAGGCCAAAACGGAGCTGAGCAGGCGGCGTGGCGAGCGCCAACTATCTGCAAGGCAAAGCGGAGGTAACGCAGACGCGCCGAAGCCCGCATCCAAATGCGGGGGTAAGCACCGGGGACGATCGTCGAACACGATCACCCGCACGCCATCGGCGAGCCGTCTACCTGGGTGAAACAACCTTGGCCGCGGCGCCGATGACCAACAACTGCGGGGACGCGGGTTTCCGTGTCATAACGCGCCGAACAACGGCGCATCTTCTACGACGCGCAAACCCGCGTCCCTGGCTCTCCACCGGAGCACGACGATGACGCACGCCTATACTTCTTGGACCGCCGGCGCCCCCGCCGGCGGGGCTGGATTGTTCAAGCAACGGTGTTGGGCGGTAACAGCCACGCCGGCGAGGGCGCCGGCGGTCCAAACAAAAACGCTACATCCGCACCGAGAGCGACAGCGCGCCGAAATCCTGGCGTGTCGGCTGTGTCTCGAATTCCTCGGTCCGCCACACATAGGTGTACGCCAGCCGCACCGCGCCCGCGCTTAAGGAGAACCCAGTTTGGAAGTCCGCCACGAAGGGTGTGCGATCAACCGAGGCGCTGTCCTCGAACGTGTTGCCATCGAGGAAAAGGTTATGCGCCACGGCGCGGCCCTGCACGCCAGCGAACACCGACCACGAGAGCGGTCCGCCGCGGAAATGTTCCAGCCCGGCGAGCGATGGCCGCACGCGCGGCGGGCCGTAATCGCTGTCGATGCGTTGACCGATGCGCGCCGCAAGGCCCACGCGCGCTTCCGTCCGCAGCGTGCCGAGCGAAACGCCGGCGCTTGGCGTCAGGTCGGCTTCGATGCCACCCAAAAAATCGCCGAACAGTCGAAGTGCGCGCCAGCGCCGGTCGAACGATGCGGCGAATGCGATCTCGTCTTCGAGCTGGCTGTCCCAACCTTGCGGATCGGGCGCGCCGAGCCATTCGTGAATGCCGCTCTGCGCTTCCTCGCCCATGGCGGAGGGGCCGACGATGCCGAGTTCGAGTTCGTAGCTATCGAGATAGCGCGGCGCGCGGCCGTCGCTGCGATCCTCTTCGGCGCCGACCGAGATCTGCACATAGAGCCAGCCAGCATAAGGATGCTGATCGGCCGGGGCGGGAACGGCGTTGATGTCTTCCGGCGTAAAGATCGATTGGCCGACAGCGATGCCCCAGAAGTCTGGCGCCGAATTGGAGAAGGCGCGCGTGAAGCCGCCGGCGCCTTGCAGCCAGTCCGGAACGCCTTCGGCCGGCGAGACGTACCCCAAGCGAATGCCGGACGTGTAGTTGCGGTCGGCCCCCGAGGAGAGGCTGTCATTCTCCACCGTGAGCGAGAGCACGCCCTTGGTGTCCGCTTCCGACTCTTGCGCGAACGCCGCGCCCGGCAGCGCCGCCAAAATCGCGGCGCCTGTCAGCCAACGCTTCACGCGATGATGTCTGGCGTCAGCCTGTCTTCGATCCATTGGATTTGGTCCCTTAGCACCAGCTTGCGCTTTTTCAGCCGCGCCAGCTGCAAGGCATCGCCTGTGCCCTGTTCCTGCATTGCTAGGATGGCGCTGTCGAGCGCGCGATGCTCCTCGCGCAGCTCGCCTAGCCGCGACCTGAGCGCGCGCTTCTCGGGCGTGTCGCTGATGTTGAATTCTTCATCGTCGTCGGCGCTCATGCACGTCCGTTCCGCCGTTGGACGCGGCCCCCGCTGGCTCCGCGTCATCCGAGCTAAGCCACGCCGCAAAGCCCCTGTAAAGCCGCCGATTTGCCCAATTTTGCAGCGCCGGTTTGGGGTGTGGGGAACCAGGTTAATTTTTGTGCGCGATGTAAGGAGACAACACCAAAAAACCGGAGCATGCTCGGAGTCGCCCAAACTGAAGGAGGCGCCATCAATGGCTATCGAGCAGCGGCTACGCGAACTCGACGCCCGGCATCGGGATCTTGATGTAATTATTGAAATCGAGGCGAAACGCCCGTCCGCGGACATGACGCGGTTGCAGGCGATGAAACGCCAAAAACTCAAGCTCAAAGAACAAATCGAAAATATCCGACAGGGTATCGATCATCATTAGGCGCGCACGCGGGGCCTAGCGTCCCGCGGCGTCCACCCGTTTCATTGAGGCACGCGCGCGAGATGCGCGACGGCGTTACTCGCCATCAACCAGTGCGAGATAACGCCCGTAGCCTTGCGCTTCCATGTCGGCGCGCGGGATGAAGCGGATGGCGCACGAATTGATGCAGAAGCGTTGGCCGCCGGAATTGCGCGGGCCGTCGTCGAACACGTGGCCCAAATGGGCATCACCGCGCCGCGAGCGCACTTCGATGCGGCGCATGCCCATGGCCCGGTCCTCGCGCAGGACGATGTTGTCCGGATCGATCGGCCGCGTGAAGCTCGGCCAGCCAGAGCCGCTGTCGAACTTCGAAGTCGACGCAAACAGCGCCTCGCCAGTGCGGGCTTCGACGTAGATCCCAGTGTCGTGGTGGTCCCAATATTCGTTCTCGAACGCGCGCTCGGTCCCGTTCTGGTCCATGACCCAATTGCGCATCCGCTCGAATGCGTTCTCGGAGCGCGCCGCCGGCGGCGGAGATGATGTCCGGGTCTGCGCGTAGGCATAGACTCCAGCGCCGCCAGCAATGGCGACAAAGGCGAGTGCGAAAATGGGGGCGAGTTTCATGGGCGGCTCCGTGCGTTGTGCAGCTTGATACGCCTGGGCCGCGGCCTTGGTTGCGTATGCGCCAATCAATCCTACAGCGGCGCGGCTGGGTTATAGTGCCTGAATGCTGTTCCGCCGAAACCAATCGCCACCCCGAGCCGTACCACTCACATGATCCGCCGCACCCTTCTCGTCAGCCTGCTCTTTCTGTTTGCCTGTTCGCCGTCCGAACCGGCGACCGCTCAAGCCCCCGCCGCGCCGCCGCCAGCGGGGGTGGAGGAGGCGGTATTCGCCGGCGGCTGCTTCTGGTGCATGGAACACGACATGGGCGCCATCCCCGGCGTCAGCGACGTGATGAGCGGCTATACCGGCGGCCGCAACGCCAACCCGACTTATCAGAACCATCCCGGCCACTTCGAAGCCGTGCGTGTCCGCTTCGATCCGAGCGTGATCAGCTATCGCCAATTGGTCGATCGCTATTGGCTCTACACCGACCCGACCGACAATAACGGCCAGTTCTGCGACCGTGGCTCAAGCTATCGCCCGGCCATCTTCGTCACGCCGGCACAGCGCGCCGATGCAGAAGCCAGCAAGCGCGCAGTGGTCGCGAGCGGACGCGTCAACGGCCAAGTGATCACGCCGATCCTCGACCTCGGCCCGTTCACCGAGGCGGAAGAGTATCACCGCGACTACGCCCGCCGAAATCCCGGCCAATACGCCGCCTACCGCGCTGGCTGCGGCCGCGACGCGAGGCTGCGGGAGGTGTGGCGGCGTTAGCCGTCGTTCTGCTCGTAGGTCGCCGCCGGCACCGTATCTTGCGCCGACTTCAGCGTCTTGGCGTCGGCCTTGGCCGCACGCGCGTCGGCGCGTGCTTTGGCGGCGGAGGCGTCGAGGACGACGGCGTCGAGTTCGATCTGCGTGCAGAGGCCAATGGTGACCGGATCGACCGGTTTGATCTGGTTCGAATTCCAGTGGGTGCGGTTACGCACTTGATCGATGGTCGCCTTGGTGGTGCCGATTAGTTTCACGATCTTGGAATCCGGCACTTCCGGGTGGTTCTTCAAGAACCAAGCGATGGCGTCCGGCCGATCCTGACGGCGCGCAATCGGGGTGTAACGGGCGCCGCGCTTCTTCACTTGCGGCAAGTCGATGCGCTTCTGCTCGATGACCTGGAGCGTGTAGCCCTCGTCGGCTTCGCCCTTGGCGATCTCTTCGCGCGAGAGGAAGCCGCCAGCGATCGGGTCGACGCCGCGAATGCCCTTGGCGACGTCCTCGTTGGCGATGCCTTGCACTTCCAGCGGGTGCAGGCCGCAGAATTCCGCGACCTGGCCGAAGGTCAGCGAGGTATTTTCGATCAGCCACACGGCGGTGGCTTTCGGCATGAGGACGTTCGAGGTCATTTCCAGGCTCCAGATACGCAAACGCGCCCGGCGGCGTCGCCAGGCGCGGGGCCAGATGGAGCAACGGGCTGACGACCACGGGCGCGGTAAGTCAGTTGCCGGGGATATAGCGCCGGGGTTTGCGGAAGGGAAGGCGGGATTCTGGTGACGGGACCGGGAAATCACACTTAACTGGGGCGGGGAGCGGGGCGCTTTGAACCAGTTTGAATTTCTCTTCAGCCTATACGGGCTGCTGCTCGGTCTTGGCGTCGCCGATCTGGCGAGCGGTTTTTCGCGGGCGTACGACAAACGAAAGACGCAACCGATCGGCTGGCTGGCGCCGGCCCTAGGTGCGTTGCTGATCTGCGATCTGCTGACCTTTTGGCTAGCGGCGTGGGAGTATCGTGAGTGGCAGGTCACTTACCTTCTCGCGCTTGGCGCTACAATTGTGGGGCTGATCTACTATTTCGCGGCGTCACAAGTGTTTCCGCGCGAAGGCAGCACGGAGACTCCTGAAGACCACGCGATGTCGCGCCGGAAACTCGTCGCGGCTTCGATTTTGGCGATCAACGTCATTGTGTTTTTTGGACCGGCGTTTGCGCAACTCGTCCAGTATGGCGCCCCAGCATTGCCGCCGAACCTCGTCAACGCAGTCTACGCCGCGCTGCTTATTTGGCTCTTCTTTACGCCGTCGCCCCGTCAAGCCGCCATCGCGGCGTGGCTCGGGGTTGCGGTTCTGATCTTAATGGGGATTCTGGTCTGGGCGTTCGTGGTGCTTTCATGAGCGCGTTTGAGTTCCTGTTCAGTTTTTACGGCCTGCTGCTTGGTTTGACGCTCGTCGAAGTCGTCTCCGGTTTTTCCCGGGCGCTCGATGCGCGCAAAGAGCGGCCGTTGGGGCTCATTCTGCCGCTGCTGACCGGCGTGATGATCATGGACATCGCCACGCAATGGGGCTCGGCCTGGCGCGACTTCCGCGAGGTCGAGTTCAGCTTCCGCTATCTGGTCGCGGCGCTGTGCATGACGCTCGCTTACTATTTCTCAGCCACTCAGCTCTTCCCGCGTGATCGCTCGACAGCGACGTCGTTGGACGAGCACTTCTTCAGCCACCGCATCGCCATTCTCGGCGGCGTCTTGTTCGCCAACGTGCTCGCCACCTTCGACGCGATGATGAAACAGTGGGGCATTAACGGCGCCGACGTCGTGTTCTGGAGCCGTATGGCGGCGAACGCCTTCTGGTTCGGGACGATCATTACGGCGCTTCTGTCGAAGTCGCGTACGGTCGTCATCGCCGCGCTAGCCGCCAATCTAATCTTCATCGTGTATTGGCTGCTGCGTTAGGCCCCCGGAACACGGCGGCGGGCGTCGCTGTTGCTTCGGTCAGAGGAGATCACCATGACCGCACCGAGCAAGCCGCCGCACGAGCCAGACGCCAAGAGCGGCGTTGAACCCGGCGAAACCCCGAATACGACGAAGCAGGGCGGCGCCCCGCGTCCTGTCGATGAAGAAGACGTGTTCGGCGGCGCGGAGCGCACGCACAAGAACGACGATGTCGAGTCCGAGAACGCTAAGCCTTAACCGTGTGCCGTTGCATGTAGCGGTTGATACATCGCGAGCTTGCCGCCGCCCGGTAGCAAAATTTTCGTCAGCCGGCCCCAGCGTTGCTCGCTGATCGGTTCGCATGCGCGGCCCATGGCGGCGAGGCGTGCAATCTCAGCGCCGACGTCGTCGCACATCAGATAGAACTCGGTCGCGCCGTTGTTGTCCGCCGGATGAAACGCCAGTTCGCTCGGCGGCAGCTTGAAGATCAGCCAGCCGCCGCCGGCATCGACATTGTCCATGCCTAATCCATCGCGGATAAACGCGCGATCAGCTTCGGCGTCGGTTGAGTAAATGATGACGTGCGCGCCGCTGATCATGCTTGGCTCCCTGCGGTCAGAACGATCTTGCCCGCATGGCCGCCGCTTTGCAGGCGGGCGTGGGCGGCTTCGGCTTCGTTGAGCGTGAAGGTGCTATCGATCACGGGCTTTAGCTTGCCTGCCGCGATCCATGGCCACACGTGGCGCTCCACTTCGTGGGCAATGCGCGCCTTCTCGTCGACCGGGCGTGAGCGCAGCGTCGAACCGGTGAGCGTCAGCCGCTTCAGCATCAGGCGCATGAGATTCACTTCGGCTTGCGGCCCCTTCAGGAAAGCGATCATCACGCAACGGCCGTGATCGTTCAGCAGATTCAGATTCTTCTGCACGTACGGCCCGCCGACCATGTCGAGCACGACATCGGCGCCGCCCAAATCACGGACCTCGGTTTCGAAGTCGGCGGTGCGATAATTAATGGCGCGGTCGGCGCCGAGGTCTTCGCAGAGCTTGCACTTGGCGTCGTCGCCGGCGGTGACGAGCACGCGGGCGCCGTGGGCCTTCGCGATCTGGATGGCGGTGGTGCCGATGCCGGAGGCGCCGCCGTGGACCAGCAGCGTCTCACCTGGCTTCAGCGCCGCTGTCTCGAACACGTTTGCCCATACCGTCATCACAGTTTCCGGCAGCGCCGCCGCTTCGATGAGCGAGAGCCCGGCCGGGATCGGCAGCAGCGCGCCTTCGTGCGCCAACGCAAACTCCGCATAACCGCCGCCGGCCAGCAGCGCCGTCACTTGATCGCCGACATGCCAGCGCGTGACGCCGGCGCCGAGTTCGACGATCTCGCCAGCGGCTTCGAGGCCGAGCGTGGTCGGGGCGCCCGGCGGCGGCGGGTAGAGGCCGGCGCGCTGCATCAGGTCGGGACGGTTGACCCCGGCGGCGGCGACCCGGATCAGCACCTCGTGCGGGGCGGGCTTTGGAACTTCGTCCTGCACCAAAGTCAGCGGCTTATCGGGTGCATGCGCAACCCTGCGCATCGTTTGCGGTTTCAGCATGCGCGCCTCCTTAAATTTAAGACCAATCCCAGTTATGCTCCGATCAGGAGGTTGGCCCAATGCTTGATGACGATCCCTTCGCTCCCGTGGCTAAGAAGCCGATGTCGTTGGAAGCGCAACTGGAAATCGCCTCCATTGGCGAGCTGGAGAACCGTATCGAGCGGCTGAAGGCGGAAATCGCCGCCTGCGAGCGGGCGATCCAGGCCAAGCGGGCCCAGCGCGCGGCGGCGGACTCGGTGTTCGGAGCCAGCTCATCTTAATCATTTGCGCCATCAGATCGGGCAGGCGGCCCGCTCTTTGCGATTTCACGGGCCTATGACCGATACGATGCAAGCTTCCCCAATGAGGAGCGGTTTTGACCCGCAGCGCGCCCTCGATTTCGCGCGCTCGGAGCTTTTCGACCGCACCTTCAAAGAAGGCATGGGCCTGGTTGAAGAAACCGCAGGCTATCTCGATGGCCCCGGGCGAGCTGCGTCGAAGCGCCTCTCGCGCGCCGCCGCGCTGGCTTATGCCGGCGAAAGCATGCGTCTGACGACGCGGCTGATGCAGGTGGCCTCGTGGCTTTTGGTGCAGCGCGCGGTGCGCGACGGCGAAATCCAGATGGCCGAAGCGGCCAGCGAAAAATACCGCCTGATCTCGCGCGAAGCGCCGGCGGCGACCGGCTTTGCCGGCGCCGACGAACTGCCGGAAGCGCTGAAGGCCCTGATCATCCGCGGCGGCGCCATTTATGAGCGCGTGCGCCGGCTGGACGAAACCATGTATGAGGGCGGCTCGGAAGTCGCCAATCCGGTCTCGGATCAGATGGCCATGCTGGCGGACGCGTTCCGCCGCTAAGGAACGCTCATGGTTCGCGCGGCAGGGACGATCGCACTGACCGCCATCGCCGCTGTCGCGGCGCTTGCCCTGCTTGCTGCCTTCGGCCCGCAATGGTCGCTGTTCGAGCCGGCGACATGTCTGGCGACGCACTGCTTCTGCGAAATGCCGCGCACCGGCGCGCTGGTGCTGCAGCCGGCGAACAGCTGGTCTTCGTTCGGCTTCGTCGCGCTTGGCGCTTGGATCGTGCTTGCGCGGCAGGGCTCGCACGCGTCAGCGTTCACCGGGTGGCCGGCGCTTTGGTTTGGAATCAGCACCATCGTTATCGGCGTCGGCAGCTTCCTGCTGCACGCGACGCTGACGCTGTGGGGGCAATTCGCGGACGTCGTCGGCATGTATCTGTTGAGCGGTTTCATGCTCGCCTACGCGACGCAGCGTTGGCGCGGCTTGTCCAACGCATCAGCGATCGCGCTCTATCTGGCGATCTGCGCCGTGCTGATCGGCGTGCTCTGGGTGATGCCGGAGGTGCGGCGTTGGCTGTTTGCCGTCGTGCTGCTGGTCGCGATCGCGCTTGAACTCGGGCTCGCGCGTCCGAAGCGCCCGGGTGTGGACGTGCGCTGGTATGGGCTTGGGCTATTGGCCAATGCCGTCGCGTTCGGGATTTGGATCCTCGACAATACGCAAACGCTCTGCGCGCCGGACTCGCTGCTGCAAGGCCACGCCGCTTGGCACCTGCTCGGCGCCGGCGCCGTCTATTGCAACTATCTCTATTATCGCAGCGAACGGCTGGCTTGACCAAGAGTCATTCCAGACGCGCGGAGCGCGATCTGGAATCCAGGACCGGTCACTCGTGCGTTGGCCCTGGATTCCAGGTTCTCGCTACGCGAGCCCTGGAATGACTCTGGTTTGTGAAAACAAAAAAGCGCCGGATTGCTCCGGCGCTTTTTGAACTTCGCAGCGGTGGAAAGGCTCAGCCTTCCTTCTTCTTCATGAACCCGCCGAACTTGTCGTTGAAGCGCGAGACGCGGCCGGCGCGGTCGAGCATGGTCTGGTTGCCGCCGGTCCAGGCCGGGTGCGACTTCGGATCGATTTCGAGCGCCAGAGTGCCGCCTTCCTCGCCGTATGTCGAACGGGTCTTAAAGGTGGTGCCGTCGGTCATCTGGACCGTGATGAAGTGGTAGTCGGGGTGACCGTCGAGTTTCATAGCCCGGATTCCTGGGGAAAATTGAAGCGGCGCTGATAGCCGAAACCCTCCCCAACCGCAAGGCGGCTCGCTGGGGAGCGTGATTATTGGAGCGCCAGGGGCTCGTGGCCGGGCTGCCGGTGGTGCCGGGCGGCCATAAGCTGGCGATAATCGAAGCCTTGGCCGCAATAGGGGCAGCATTCGGAGACCTCAGCCTCGTTAGTCTCTTCGAACAAGGTGCTGATGGTGACCGGATCGTCGTCCAAGGGCGTGCTACAAGCTGGCGAGAAAACCGCCTCCGGGGCAAGCTTGTTCCATTGGGGGGTGCAGCGTGTCGGCTGGATACTCAGGGACGCCGTTAGCGAAGAAGTTGGGCTTCAAGGACGGCGCGCCGCTGTGGGCGTCGGGGATGCCTGCCTCCGTGAAGCGCGAACTCGATGCCCAGGCGCGGCCCCGCTACCTCGCGCGTCCGACCAAGACGCTGGCGGCGGCGCACATCTTCCACATCTGTCGCGCCAAGCTGGAGGCGGAGCTGGCGAGCTTGCGCGGCAAGCTCGCCCCGGACGGCATGGTCTGGGTGTCGTGGCCGAAGAAGGCGGCGAAGGTCGAGACCGACATTACCGAGGATGTGATCCGGGCCGTGGCGCTGCCGATGGGCTATGTCGACGTGAAGGTGTGTGCGGTCGATGAGACGTGGTCGGGCTTAAAGCTCGTGATCCGCAAGGCGCTCCGCTAAGCGATGCTCTCGCCCGCCGCTGATTGCGGCGCGGCCTTCACCGTGGGAGGGGCAGGCGCGAGGCGCAGTAGGAACGGGTTCAGCGCGATCGAGATCAGCGCCGCCGCGAGAATGAGATTGTAGGTCTCGCCGGACATGACTTCCAGCTGCCGGCCAAGGCCCGCCAGAACGAACGAGAACTCGCCGATCTGCGCCAAACCCATGGCGAGAATGATGCTTGGGTAGAGCGGTTGCTTCATGCTGCGCATGAGCACGAAGGCGAGACCGGCCTTGCCGAGGATGACGATGGCCACGATCGCCGCCACTGCCAGGGGTTCCCGTAACAGCACGCCGGGGTCGAACAGCATGCCAACAGCGACGAAGAACAGCACCGCGAACGTGTCGCGCAGCGGCAGTGAATCCTCGGCCACCTTGTGACTGAACTTGGTGCCGTTGAGCGCCAGCCCACCAAGGAAAGCGCCAAGCGCGAAGCTGGCGTCGAACCAGAAATAAGCTGCCCAGGCGACGCCGAGCGCCAGTGAAAGTGTGCCAAGGGACAGAAGCTCGCGCGATTTGGTGTGGGCGATCTGGATGATGAGCCAGGGAAACAGCCGCGCGCCAATGACCAGCATCAGCGCGATGAAGCCGGCGATCTTGGCGAAGGTAATGCCCAGTGCCCCCAGCACGCGCCACGGCGATAGCGAAGCGCCCTCCGCCGACATCGCCCACACCAAAGCCGGAAGCACGACGATGGCGAGGACGATCAGCAGGTCTTCGACCAGAAGCCACGAGACGCCAATGCGCCCGGCCTCGGTCTTCATGAGCTTGCGATCCTCAAGCGCGCGCAGGAAGACGATGGTGCTGGCGATCGAGAGCGAAGCGCCGAGGATGAGCGCTTCAAGCATGGGCATGCCAAGGGCGAGGCCGCCACCAAATCCAAGCGCCCCCGAAGCGATGGTGTGTACGACCGATCCGGGAACTGCGACCCAGCGCACCGACCAGATGTCCTCGATAGAGATTTTGAGCCCGACGCCGAACATCAGCAGGATGACGCCGATCTCCGACATCTGCAGCGCCAGCTCGACGTTGCCAGTGAAGCCTGGCGTGTAGGGGCCGACGGCGAGGCCGGCGACGAGGTAGCCGACGATGGGGGAGAGGCGGAAGCGCTGGGCGATAAAGCCGAAAACGAAGGCCAGCACGATCGCGGCCACCAGGGTCGTGATCAATGCGTATTTATCTTCCACCGAAACGCTCCCTCCGTGTCACCCATAACGCACACGGCGGCGCGTCAGTGCAAGCAGTCGGCGGCGGTCCAGGAACAAAGAAACATGGCCGCTGTTTAATCGCCTGATGGGATGCGCGGCACGTGCCGCTGTCGGGCTGAGAAGAGATGACCTACCAAGCCATACAACCGTTTAAGACCGCATCCGGAACGACAACCGCTGTGCGGAAGGACTTCCGGCAAGCCGAGCGGATGATCTTCTTGACTGGCGCGGGCGCTTTCGGCGCCGGCCTTGGATTTGCCGCCGCAGTGATGATGGGCCGGCAAGATTTGCTCGCCCAGATGTTGGCGAGCGCGCCCCTTTTGGCGCTGGCGCTGCTGCTGGCCGGCCAAACCTTCGTGCAAGGCGCCCGCAATCAAGCTTTTGGATGCGTCGCGATGGCGACGCTGCACGGCGGTGCGCTTGTCATCTGGCCAGTGCTCGTGGCTATGCAGAACCCGCTTTACTGGACCGCGCCGGTCACGGCCGTCGCCACGGTTGTGTTGTTGGCGTCGTGCTGGAAGGGATCGTCGGCGGCGATCTATCGCTCTGCCGGTCAGATGGCGCTGGTCGCAGGCCTAGCCTCGTACCAAGGCGTGCTCTCCGTCCTAGGCAGCTAAGCCAACCTTCGACATTGCTTCCGCTTGGCGTTGCGCGAGGGCTTCTGTTGAGAAGCCCTCGACGCTTTGCGCGAACATCTCGCTGAAGTTCAGCTCAGCGCGAAGATGCAGGAAGGCGGCGCCGAGGCCGATGGCGGCGCGGTCCATGAACACGAACTCGCGCGGGATAAGCACGGGCCCCAGGGTCTTCAGGCGTTTGCGAACCTCGAACGCCTCGCGGCGGCCGTATTCGCCCGGCGGCACGTCGACGGCGATGGTGCGGACGCGGTCGTCGAGCATGGGCCCGTAGATAAAGCGCGCCCACATGGTCAGCGCGTCGATTAGCTCAGCGTTGAGGTTCTTGAAGCCCCAAATCTCGTACGAGTGCGCGACTTGATCCAAGTCGTTCACCTTCAAGCCGCGCCAAAGGCCGACAACGCCTTCGAGGAAACGCGGCGGGAAGATGCGGACGCAGCCGAAGTCGAGCAACTGCAATCGCTCGGCGTTTTCGGTGAGGGCGTAATTGCCGAGGTGAGGGTCGCCGTGGATGACGCCGTAATGCGTCATCGGCCCCCACCAGGCTTTGAACATCAGCTCGGCGATGCGGTTGCGCAGTTCCTGCGGCTCGTCGAGCCAGTGCATCAGACCTTTGCCTTCAAGCCACGTCATGGTGAGCAGGCGCTTAGTGGAAAGCGCCTCCAGCGGCGCGGGCGTCTGGATGCGCGGCTCGTCGGCCAGCATCAATGCGAAGAGGCGCATCTGTTTGAGCTCGCGGGCGTAATCGAGTTCCTCGCGCAAGCGTTCGCCAACTTCGAGGACCGCTTCGGAGGAATCGATCGAGCCGTCCATGTTCTTGAACAAACCGAGAAGCGTCTTCAGCTGACCCAGGTCGGCTTCGACGGCGCTGGCCATGTCTGGGTATTGGAGCTTGCAGGCAAGCGCTTGGCCGTCGTGTGAGGTGGCGCGGTGGACTTGGCCGAGCGAGGCCGCCGCCGCCGCTTCACGCTCGAAGCCTGCGAACTTGCTTTCCCAATCCGCACCAAGCTCGGCGCGCATGCGGCGTTGCACGAACGGCCACCCCATGGCCGGCGCGTGCGCCTGCAGTTTACGGAACTCTTCCGCGTAGGCTTGCGGCAACAGGTCGGGGATCGTCGAAAGCAGCTGCGCCACTTTCATCAGCGGGCCCTTGGATTGACCCAACGCTTGGCTTAGCACGCGCGCCAGCGTCGCTTGATCGGCGCCTGACGCGCGCGCGACAACAGCGCTCGACATGTTGGCGCCAACCTTCGCCACCCGCCCAATGCGGGCGGTGATGCGGTTGCGTTCTGGATCGCGAGGCTCGGTCATACGGGGAGAGATGTGGTGAACACGGTGTTTATCTAGTGCCTGTATTTGCTTACGATAATCGCTTTCTGGTGTGCCATTTTAACGCGACCTGAACCTCCCTTGGCTATGGTCCCGCCAACGAACAGCGTTTCCGTCAGAGAAACGCGTCGAAACACGGTGGGTATGATATGGGTAAGACGATCCTGATCGTCGATGACGATCCGGCGCAGCGCCGCCTGTTGCAGGCGGCGGTAGAGCGCAACGGTTTCCTGACACGCGCGGCCGAGAACGGCGCCCAAGCGGTTGAGGCCGTCGATAAGCACGCCGACATCGATATCGTGCTTCTGGATCTCGTCATGCCCGGCATGAGCGGCCAGGAAGCGCTCAAGGAAATTCGCATGCGCCGCGGCGATCTGCCGTGCATCGTGCTGACCGCCTCGGGCGGCATCGACACGGTCGTGCAGGCCATGCAAGCGGGTGCGAGCGACTTCTTCGTGAAGCCGGCCAGCCCAGAACGCATTATGGTTTCGGTGCGCAACGCGCTCGAAATGTCGAACCTGAAAACCGAAGTCGTGCGCATGAAGAAGCGCGTGACCGGGCAATTGGGCTTTGACGACATGGTCGCCAACGCGCCGGTGATGGCGCCGGTGGTGCGCATGGGCAAGCGCGCGGCGGCGTCCAACATTCCGGTGCTGATCACGGGCGAAAGCGGCGTCGGTAAGGAATTGCTGGCGCGAGCGATCCAGGGCGCCTCCGAACGCGCGGGCCGTCCGTTCGTGACGGTCAATTGCGGCGCCATTCCGGAGAACCTGGTCGAGAGCATTCTCTTCGGCCACGCCAAGGGCTCGTTCACGGGCGCAACCGACAATCACGCGGGCAAGTTCGTGGAAGCGCACACCGGCACTCTGTTCCTCGATGAAGTCGGCGAACTGCCGCTCGATATGCAGGTGAAGCTGCTGCGCGTGCTGCAGGAAGGCGAGGTCGATCCGGTCGGCGGCAAGCGCGCGGTGAAGGTCGATGTCCGCATCATCAGCGCCACCAACAAGGATTTGGCCAAGCTCGTCGCGGACAATCGCTTCCGCGAAGATCTCTACTATCGCCTGAACGTTTTCCCGATCGAAGCGCCGCCGCTGCGCGAGCGCAAGGAAGATCTGCCGACTTTGGTTCAGCGCTTCGTAGCTCGTTTCAACGCCGAGGAGGGCCGCAGCGTCCGCGGCGCTTCGCAAGCGGCGATGCAAATGCTTATGGATTACGAATGGCCGGGCAATGTTCGCCAACTCGAGAACTCGGTGTTTCGCGCTGTCATCCTCTGCGAAGGTGACGTGCTGCAGCCAGAGGACTTCCCGCAGATCGCGGGTCTGAAGCCGCTGCTCGCCGCCAACGATTCCTTGCCGGCGGACGTGCCCGTGCCGGCCAACGACCATCACGTCACCGCCGCGCACGCTGTGTTCGCGCAAGCCGTGGCCGAAGCCGCTGCAACGCCGACGCCGCCGGTTGCGGTGTTCGACGGTGAAGGCCATCTGCGCCAGCTTGAGCAAATCGAACGCGACCTGATCGAACTCGCTATCGATCACTACGCTGGCCATATGTCCGAAGTGGCGCGCCGCCTCGGCATCGGCCGCTCGACGCTCTATCGCAAGCTGCGCGAATACGGGCTCGAAGAACGCGCCGTCGGCGAGGGCTGAGGGAAGCGATGACGTTGGCGCTAGTGCTTTGGACTGGCGTCAACGTTGTTGCGTTCCTCGCGTTCGGTTGGGACAAACAGCGCAGCGTGACGCGGCAATCGCGCGTGCCTGAGCGCACATTGCTGACGCTGGCGTTGTTCGGCGGCGCATTCGGCGCGCTGCTCGGGCAGCAGATGTTTCGCCACAAGACCAGAAAGCAGCCGTTCGGCGCGCTGTTGTGGGGCGCCGCGGCGATTAATTTGATTGTGGCGGTGGCGCTGCTTTCGTCGTAGCGCCGCTCACATCTTCTCGCCGGGCAGTTTGCTCGCCTGCTTCACCCACGCCGCGATCTGCGCCTCGTCGATCTCGTCGTCTTCGTGGATGTCGAGATAGCGCACGTCCTTCTGCTTCGACGTGCCGGGCGGCACGGGGCGCAGCGACGCGCCGCGGAAGAACGCCACTTTCACGTAGCGCGTGAAGACGTGGAAGCTCATAAACCAGACGTTGTCGGAAATGCCGTACATCGGCGAATTCCATTTTACCGCTTTGCGCACACGCGGCACGGTGCGCGTGATGATCGCGTCGAGGCGAGCGCCGACATCGCTTTTCCACTCCGGCATCGCCGCGATGTACGCCTGCACCGGCGCATCGCCGTAAGCCTTGGCGATCTGCGGATTGCCGCCGGACAGCAGCTTTGGTTTTGCCGTCTGCTTCGCTGGCGCCTTGCTTGGCTTGGCGCCTGCTTTCTTTGCGGCTTTCGCCTTCTTGGCCATTTGCTTACTCCGCAACGCCTGAGCGACGCCCCTTAGCCATGTACGGGAGCACGAATAGGTAGAGCCCGGTCAGCAACAACAAGAAAAGGGGAAGCAGGGGCACGTACGATATCCAGACGATCGGCTCCTTCTGGGCCAGGGCGATGAAGGTGACGATGACCGTCAGCGTGAAGGCGATCGACGTCCAGCGGTGGAACTGACGAATCCATGTGTTCATGTGAAGCTCCTTAACTCTCGCGCGCTAACACGCCGTCCAGCTTGTCGAAGAATTGCTTCCAACCGGCGTGCGCGCCGCCGTAGGCTTGCTTCTGATCCGGACGGAAGCCGGCTTGCTCCATGCGCAGATGCGTGCCGGTGCTGGTGGGCGTCAGCGTGAATGTCACCACGCTTTGCAGCGCGTAGGCCGCATCATCGTTTTCGTAATTCCAGGTGTAGGAGAGCGTCTTGTTGGGCTCGACCTCGAGCACTTCGCAATCCAACACGCCGCCCCAATCGCCGCTCAACTTGAAGCGGTGGCCGACGTTCGGCGCAAAATCGTTCTTCATCAGCCAGTCCGCGATGAGATGCGGCTGCGTCAGCGCGCGCCAGAGCTTTTCCGGCGGATGCGCGATTTCGCGTTCGATGACGACGGAGCGTGTTTCGGTCATTGGTCCATCCTCTTCAGCAAATCTTCGAGCGCATCGAAGCGGCTTTCCCAGAAGCCGGTCATTTTGCTTGTCCAATCGATCAGCGGCGCCAGTGCGCTGAGTTGGGCGCTGTAATGCGTGTGCCGGCCTTCGTGCCGGTCGCGCACCAAGCCCGCTTGCTTCAGCACGCCGAGGTGCTTGGAGACGACGGGCTGCGAAACGCCCGCGCGCTCCGTGAGTGCGCCGACCGTCTTCTCGCCCTCGCGGCAAAGCCGTTCAAAGATCGCGCGCCGCGTCGGATCTGCGAGCGTTCGGAAGAGTTCATCGTGCGCGGCGGACATGGTCTAATCCATAGCCGGAGGGCTATGAGTTAACGTATAGCTACGTGGCTATGAGTTAGTCAAGCGCTCAGTCGCGTTCTGGACGGGGCGGGCGGTTTTTCCAGCCGAGCGGCTTCTTGGTGGTGAAGCCCTTGCGCTTCTTGCCGCGCGCCTTGGCGGCGATCTCTTTCAGTTTCACGGTTTGCAGATTGGACAGCGCGTCCTCTTTGCGGCCTTTGCCGAGATCGTTGAAGGCCGAGCCGTATTTTTCGAGTCGCTTGTCGACCTCGGTGAGAAACTCGTTTTCCCACTGCGAATAGTCGACCGTGCCTTCGCCCGGTTTCACTTCGCCAGTCTCGGGATCGATCGTCTCTGGCGCGGCGCTTTTGGCGGCCAGCTTGCGCACGATGCGCAGCGCCTTGCGCGTCTGCTTAGGATCGACCTCGCGGGGCATTATGCCACGACGTTAGCCGTGACAACGTCATCCGTCATCCCGGGGCTCGCGCAGCGAGAACCCGGGACCCAGGGGCAAGCGTCGCGTTGGTGGCCCCTGGGTTCCGGATCGCGCTTCGCGCGTCCGGAATGACGGTGATGGGAGTGTCGGCCTAAATCTCGCCCAGCGCGTGCAGATAGAGCTCGCGCACTTGCTCTTGCTCTTCGCGCTCTTGGCGGTCTTGTTTGCGGAAGCGGATCACTTGGCGCAGCACCTTGGAGTCAAAGCCGGTGCTCTTGGCTTCGGCGTAGGTCTCCTTGATGTCGTCGGAGATCGACTTTTTCTCTTCCTCAAGCCGCTCGATGCGGGCCACCAGCTGGCGCAGTTTTTCTTGCGCGGTTTGCGTCAGCGATTGCGTCGCGACGACCGTGTCCGTCCCACCAAAATCCGGCATGGCCATATCTTCCTCAATCGTTTCGAGAATCGAATCGTTGAGAAAGGTTAGCCTTCGACTGGCGCTGACGTCAGCTCGTTGACACGCCGAATCGCCGCGATGACGAGATCTGTCCTCAGACGATGCGGCATATGGCCGGCGTCGGGCGCAATCACGAGCTCAGCCGCGGGCAAATCGGCCGCCAAAGCGCGGGCGTGGCGCTTCGGGGAGACTATTCGGTCCTTTTCCGCCGTGATGATCACCGCGGGTGTGAGTAAGTCGGCGTAACGCGGCTGCTGCGCGCCGAATTCGGCATTGGTGGCGACGACGTCGCGGGCGCTGGCGCGAAAGGCGGCCGGCCGGAAGATGAGCGGAACGGCGGCCTCGTCGAGGTAGCTCACAGGCACAGGCTGCGGCCAAAAATTATTGGCGACGCTCGCTTGGCTGCGGATCGGGCCAAGCCACGGGATGAGCAGCGCAAAGACGCTGCCGATGAGCGGTGTCGCCGCCAGACGCGCCCACCAAGCCGGCTTGCCGGGATAGGGGTGACTGGCCGGCGCGATCAGCACCATGCCGTTGACGAGGTGCGGGTGATCGAGCGCGAGCCGCAACGCCACGCCGGCGCCGAGCGAGTGCGCGACAACGAGAGCAGAGCCGCCGGTTGCTTCGAGCACGCGCGCGGCGATGCGCGCTTGCAGCGCCAGCGTGTGGGCGTTGCGGCGCGGACGGGTGGAATGGCCGAGGCCGGGGCGGTCGTAGGCCACGACGCGGTGCAGCGGCGAGAACTCCTCCGCCAGCGGTCCCCACAATTCGGCGAGGTTTGAGCTGGCGCCGTGCATGAGCAGCATTCGCGGGCCGTGCTCGGGTCCCGCCTCGCGCAGATGAATGCGCGCGCCTTCAGCTTCGATGAAACGGCCCTGGGCGGGAAAACGTGCTTCGACGCGGCGCGTGTAGCGCTCAGCGTTGGCGTTGAGCCACCAGCCTGCCAGCGCCGCCGCGAGTGCGGCGGCGACGAGCCAGACGATCATGCGTCGCGGCCGTCGACGCGCGGCTCTAAGCGGCGCACGCCTTCAAGCGCGACGTCGTAATTGGGGTGGATGACGAGCGCGGCGCGGAAAGCTTCGAGCGCGGCGCGTTGCTGGCCGAGTTCTTCGTAGATCAGTCCGAGGCCGGCCATGGCGCCGAAGTGGCGCGGCTCGCGCTTCAGCGTTTCTTGAATGGCTTCGATCGCGCCGGCGTAGTCCTCGACGCCGTAGGCGATGTTGGCGCGCAGGCGCCACGGCTCGGCGTAGTCGGGCGCGAGCGCGCTGGCTTGATCGAGGAAGCCTTCGGCCAATTCCTGGTCGCCCTCGGCAGCGGCGGCGGTGGCGCGTTCGAGAAGGATGTTGACGGTGGGGGAGCCTGAGTCGGACCATTTGGCCAAGATCGCCTGCTGGATCGGCGTGGCGGCGGCGGCGTCAGGCGCCTGGTGCAATTGCTCGAACAGACCGTCGAGTTCCGGATCGGCGCGCGCGGCGCGGGTGTCCGCCCCGCATGAGGCGAGCGTCAGGGCAGCTGCGAAAGCTAGGACAAAGCGGCGCATCGCGATGAATCGCGTTCAACTTACTTGATTTTCACTATGCCCGCGAGTGGGCGATGGCGCCTGTGGGCTCGAAATACGGCCTATTTCAGCCCTGCTTCGCCTTATAACGCGGGTCTACCTTGTTGATGATGTAGACCCGACCCTTACGGCGCACGACCCGGCAGGCCCGGTGACGGGCCTTCAGCGACTTGAGAGACGACTTAACTTTCATGGCCGAAATGTCCGGGGCGAATTGGGAAGCGGGGTCAATAAGGGTGGGTCGGACGTAAGTCAATGTAGGGGAACGTTGATGTGGCCCCCGACGCACCCTAGAGGCGTTTTAGCCCGATGATGAAGAGGTACTGGATGGCGCGTGCAATGATCCTGGCGGCGGCGATCTCGCTGGCCATCGCCTGCGGACCATCCTCCGTAGTAGCCCAACCCGCGCCGACGCCCCCGAGCTTCGCCACCTCTGGCAACGCCGAGTTCGACGCTTGGCGCGACGATTTCGCTCGCCGCGCCGTTGGCCGCGGCCGTGATCCGGCCGTCCTAGGCCGGCTGCTGAACGGCATTACCCCGGACCCCCGCATTGTCGAGTTGGATCAGCGCCAGCCCGAGTTCGTCAGCCCCGTCTGGGATTACGTCACCAATCGCGTCACCGAGCGGCGCCTGAACGACGGCCGCGCGCTCAAATCTTCGATTGGCTCCACGCTTGATGCGGTCGAAGCCCGCTACGGCGTGCCGAGCGGCATTATCGTCGGCATCTGGGGTCTGGAGAGCAATTACGGTGACGCGGCGCTGAACTACCAAGCGGCGGCGGCGCTTTCGACGTTGGCGTTCGAGGGCCGCCGGCGCGAACAGTTCGAAGGCTATCTGCTGGCGCTGACCGAGATGGTCGAGCGCGGTCTGGCCGAGCCCGCGCAGCTGAACTCCTCGTGGGCCGGCGCGCTGGGCCAGCCGCAATTTATGCCGGATGTTTATCTCACCACTGCTGTCGATTGGGACGGCGATGGCCATCGCGACATTTGGAATAATCGCGGCGATGTCGCCGCATCGATCGGCAATTATTTGCAGGATCGCGGCTGGCAGCGTGGTCAGCCTGTGTTTGATGAAGTGCGGCTACCGAACAATTTCGACTATGCCCTTGCCGACGGTACGTCGCGCACGGTTGCCGATTGGGCTGCGCGCGGCGTCACCCGTATTGACGGCCAAGCGTGGGGCGACGGCGCGCTGCAGTCACAACTCTTCTTGCCGGCGGGCGCGCAAGGGCCGGCGCTGCTGCTACATCCGAACTTCGGCGTTATCCGCCGCTACAACAATTCCGACCGCTACGCGCTTGTCGTGGCGTTGCTTGGACGCGCCCTTGATGGCGGCGCTAGCACGCTGGTGCGCAGCTGGCCGACGCAAATCGGCTCGCTCAATCGCGAGCAGACGTTGGAACTGCAAACGCTGCTGAATGGGATGGGTTATGATGCGGGACCGGCTGACGGGCTCTTCGGCAGCGGCACCCGCCGCGCCGTGCGCGCCTTTCAGGCAGCGCAGAATCTGCCCGCCGATGGTTTCCCGACCGAGACCCTGCTCAACGAAGTACGTGCGCGGGCCGGCGTCGCTGTCGCCCCTGAAGCGGCGCGCGAACCGCGCGGGCTGGATCGCAGCGGCATTCGCGAGTTGCAACGCTTGCTCAACCGCCAGGGCTACAGCGCCGGCACGGCCGACGGCGTCATCGGCACGCGCACTCGAAACGCCATTCGCGCTTTCGAACGCGCGCGCGGCCTGGAGGTGCGCGGCCGGGCGACCGATGTCGTTTTGGAAGCCGCGCGCGCCGCGGGGGGCTAGCTTGGCGTTGTCGGGTCAGACGGCGACGTGTCGATTATGGCGGCATGTCGCAAACGGCGGCTGCGCAGAGCAAACACCATCATCGCGGTCAGCAGCACCAGCATGATGATCAGCGGCGCATTCATGCCGACGGTTTCGTAGACGACGCCGCCGATTAGGGGCGAAAACACAAAGCCCGCGCCGTTGGCGGCGACGACAAGACCCGCCGCGCTGCCTTGCTCTTCCGGCCTCACCGCCACGGAGGCGCCGCCGGCGAAGCCGGGCCTCGCCAATCCTGCGCCTAGCCCCTGCACCGCTTGTGACACCAGCAATGCAGCGAGGCTGTCGGCGATGATTTGGACGCCGACGCCGAGGGCCAACAGTCCAGCGCCCCACGCCATCAAACCGCGCGACCCGAGTTTCAGCCGCGGCAGTATCGCCATCTGCGTTGCGAGCAGCGCCAGCGCGTTGACCATGAAGCCAGCAGCTGTGAGTTCGGCGCCGCTTTCGCCCGAGGCGCCGAGGCGGTCCATCGTGAAGAGGCCGAACACTTGCACAGTGACCCCCGCCACGACTGAGAGCGCAAAACCATAGATCAAAAAAGCGGAGAGACGATTATCGGTGATCAGCTTCAGCGACTCGCGCCATTCGCCGCGCGGCCGCTCGGTCTTCGGCGGCGTGTTCTCTGGCAAATAGCGCCAGATCATGAAGGACGCGATCGCCGCGAGCAGGGCGACCAGCCAGATCGGAAACACTAAGCCAAACTTGGCGGCGAGCGCAGCGCATATCGCTGGGCCGAAGGCTTGGCCCATCGCGAACGCGGCCGTGAGGCCGGCGAGTTGTTCGGTGCGCTCCATGCGCGTGGTTCGGTCGGCGATGTATGCTTGCGCGGCGGGCGAGGAGGCGGAGCCGAACGCGCCGAAGATCGCGCGCGCCAGCATCAGCCAGATGAAGAGCCAAGCGCCCATGATAAAGCCGGCTTGCCCAAGCATGACGACGAGGCCGAACAACGCCATCGACACCGCGTAGGCGCCAAGTCCGAGCGCTGCGACGGGCTTGCGTCCAATCCTATCCGAGAGCCGCCCCCAGCCGGGGCTCATCACCACCCAGAGCAAAGCCGAGAGCGAGAAGATCCAGCCGACGCTCGAATCCGGCAACCGTAACTCGCGCACCAAAGGCGGCGCGACCGCCAGCAACATTGAATTGCCGGCGCCGATCACGAGTAGACAGAAGAACAGCAGCCGGAATTGCCGGTTGCGTCCGATCGGCGCGCGGCTGTCCGCATGCACGCCTTCGGTCTGGGGAGGTTGGATGTCTGGCATGAGCGCGTGAGCGTCTTGCTACGCTGAAACGGCGTCGGCGGGAAAGAGCGTTGACGAAACGGAAACTAGCAAACAGCGCAGAAAGGCTAACAGCCGAAACGGCGCGTTAAGCGCGATGGGGCATAAGCCGGAGGTCCCAGCGGCTCTTTCGGTAAACACCCGTTATCCATGTTTCCAATTATCGGCCTCGTTGTTGTGTTCGGCATGGTGTTCGGGGGCTTTATGCTCGCGGGCGGCCACTTCGAAGTGCTGATCGAAGCAGCGCCGATGGAGTTCATGATGATCGGCGGCGCCGCCCTCGGCGCGCTCATCATTTCTAATGACATGCATGGCCTAAAGCAGGTCGCCGGCGGCTTCGGCAAAGTCATGTCGGGCCCCAAGTGGGGCAAGAAGGATTATTCGGACCTGCTGGCGCTGCTCTTTCAGCTGACCAAGCTGATGAAGACCAAAGGCGTGGTGGCGCTTGAGCAACATATCGAAAAGCCCAACGAAAGCGCGATCTTTCAGAAGTACCCCAAGCTTTGCAAAGACCACTTCGTGGTCGATTTCATCTGCGACACGCTGCGCATGATGACCATGAACCTCGACGACCCGCACCAGGTCGAGGACGCCATGGAAAAGCAGATCGAAAAGCATCACCACGAGAGCCTGCATCCCGCGCATGCGCTGCAGGGCATGGCCGATGGCCTGCCGGCGCTCGGCATCGTTGCGGCCGTGCTCGGCATCGTAAAAACGATGGGCGCGATCAACGAGCCGCCGGAAATCCTCGGCCTGATGATCGGCAAAGCCCTGGTCGGAACTTTTCTCGGCGTGTTCCTCGCCTACGGTATCGTTGGCCCGATCGCGTCGCGCTTGAACGGCGTCATTGAGCACGACGCGCAATTTTACAAAATCATTCGCGATGTGCTCGTCGCGCACTTGCACGGCAATGCGGCGCAAGTTTCAGTAGAGATCGGACGCGGTTCTGTGCCGTCGACGATGCAGCCGACCTTCGCGCAACTGGAAGAATCGTTGGCGGCAGCCGCGGAGAGCTAGTGCTAAGTCCTGACTTATGAGCGCCGAGCTATGCTAATTTGCATGGCCCTTAAAGCACGCGCCGCTTGCCAATGGGGTTAATCCTTGGCATGGAGTCGCCTCCCGCGTCGGGGGCTAACTCCGGCGCTGAGACGAGGGGTAGAACCTATGACGAAGTTCAAATTGGGCATGGCTGCTGCTGCCGCTGCTGTTCTCGCCTTCGGCGTTGCGGCCTGCGGCCAAACGACGACTGTCGAAGCTCCGGCAGAAGTGACCGAACCGGCTGCCGATCCGGCTGCTGCTCCGACCGATCCGGCTGCTGCGCCGACCGATCCGGCTGCTGCGACCACGACGGAAACCACGCCGAGCGGCACGACCACGACCACGACCACTCCGTAATCGCTATTTTGCGGAAGTAGTTTGCGACGAGCCGCCCGAAAGGGCGGCTCGTTTGCGTTTGGGACCAGCGATGCCGCGCCTACCGCCCATGCCCCGCCTGGACTGGAGCGACCCGAAAGCGCCGCGCGCCGAAGCCTTCGACGACGTCTACTATTCCCGTCGCGGAGGATTGGACGAGGCCGAGGCCGTCTTCCTTGCCGGTTGTGGTTTGCCCGAAGTTTGGAAAAACAGGGATCATTTCGCCCTGTGCGAACTGGGATTCGGCACTGGATTGAACATTTTAGCAGCTTGGCGGGCGTGGAAATCGTCCAAAAGACCCCATGCGCAATTGCATATCTCAACCATCGAGGCATTCCCCCTCGCAAGGGCCGACGCCGCCCGCGCGCTCGCTGCCTTTCCTGAGATAAGCGAGCTTTCACAACGGCTTCTGGGCCAGTGGCCGGTTCGCGCCTATGCGCCACAGCGGCTCTGGTTTCCGGAAGACGGACTTTCGCTCACGGTGTTCATAGGCGAAGCCGAAACGATTCTCGCTGGTTTGACGGGCCAGTTTGACGCTTGGTTTCTCGACGGCTTCGCCCCGGCGCGTAATCCGGGGATGTGGTCGCTGGCGTCACTGGCCCACATCGCCCGACTCAGTGCGCCCGGCGCCCGTGTCGCGAGCTTCACCGTGGCTGGCGAGGTCCGCCGCAGTCTCAGGGCCGCTGGCTTTGTTGTGGAGAAGAAGCCGGGCTTCGGGGCCAAGCGCGAGCGGCTGGAGGCGATTCTTGAGACTCCGACGCCCGAGGCCCCGTCGATCTATCCTTACGCACCCAGCCACCCCAAACGCGTCGCTGTGCTTGGCGCTGGAATCGCGGGCGCCGCTTGTGCGCAGGCGCTCGCGCGGCGCGGAGTGGAGGCGATCGTGCTCGAGGCGGCGTCGGCGCTGGGCGCGGGCGCGAGCGGCAATCCGGCCGCCCTGGTGATGCCGCGGCTTGATCGCGGCGGCGTGCTGAAGGACTTCTACCTCGCCGCCTATCTGCACGCGGTGGCGACGTACGAAGCGCTTGGCGTCTTCGAACGCTGCGGCGTCGCTGAAATCGGCGAAGACGACGCTGCCCTGACCGATCTGCTTGCCGATCCCCCACTGCCCGAAGCCTGGTTTAGCGCGCTGAGCGAGAACACGGCGCTACACGCGCGCGCTGGGCTGGTGCGGCCGGGCGCGGCGATCGAGAAGATGCTGAGCGGCGCGACGCTCATGTGCGAAGCGCCAGTGACGGCTCTGGAGCGCGCGGGCGAGGGCTGGGTGCTGCGCGCGCCGGATGGACGGGCGCTGCTGAAAGCGGATGCGGTCGTGCTCGCGTGCGGCTCGGCGCTAAGCCAGTTCGCGGCGGCTCAGTTTCTGCCGATCGCGCTCTCGCGCGGTCAGATCGAGTGGGGTGCTGGCGCGGCGCCCGCGCACGCGCTGGTGCGTGGCAGTTATGTTGCCCCTTTTGACGGTGGTGTTTTGTTTGGCGCGACCTTCGACAAGTCGGCGTCAGATAGCGCGGCGGTCGCGGACGGCGCCTCGCGTACGCGTAACCTCGCCGCACTGGTTGGACTCGCGCCCGACATCGCCGCTAGCGTTAACGCTGATGCGCTGCAATCGCGCGCCGCCATTCGGGTGACGACGCCCGATTTCGCGCCGATCGCCGGATTGCTGCCAGACGCGCACGCGTGGCTGGCGCAGTATGCCGATCTCGCACACGGGCGCAAAATCGAGACCGATGCGATGTCGCCAGCGCATGCCGGCGTTTACGTTATCGGCGGTCTGGGCGCGCGCGGACTGACGCTTGCGCCTCTGCTTGGCGAAATAATCGCGAGCGAAATGTACGCAGAACCGCCGCTGTTACCGCAAATAGCGCGCGACGCGATTCATCCGGCCCGCTTTCTGCATAGGGCGCTCAAGCGACGTTAAAATCTCGTTTGGGTTAATAGCATGGCTTTCGACGGCATCGCCCCGGCATCGCGCGGCGTGGACTTTCTCGATCTCCACTTCAGAGGTTTAGATCTCGACGCAGCGTTGGACACGGTCGCGGTTCGCGCCAGTCTCGACTTGCCGTTCGCGTATGTCGCGACGCCGAACGTTGACCATATTGTCGGCCTCGCCAACGAGCCGGCGCGTCGCGCGCTCTATGATCGCGCTTGGTTGCTTCTGAACGATAGCCGCATTCTGCAAAGCCTCGCCGCGCGCGTTGGCTTTGATCTTCCCGTCGCTACGGGCGCCGATCTGGCCGAGCGTTTGCTCGATACAGTGATCGATCGCCATGAGCCGGTCACCATTATTGGCGGCGACCGCGATGGTATCGACGCGCTGAAGGATCGCTACGGGCTGACCGACGTCCGTTGGCACAAGGCGCCGATGGGGCTGCGTAACAAGCCGGAAGCGATTGTTGCGGCAGCGGCGTTCGCGGCGGCGCAGCCGTCGCGCTTTACCTTCATTTGCGTCGGCGCCCCGCAGCAGGAGCTGATCGGCTACGCCCTGACCCAGCACGCGGACGCGCGCGGCGTTGGTCTGTGCGTCGGCGCGGCGTTGGATTTTCTCTCGGGCCGCACCCATCGTGCGCCGCATTGGATGCGCACGGCGGGGCTCGAATGGCTGCATCGGCTGGCCAGTGAGCCGGTCCGCATGTGGAAGCGCTATTTGGTGACTGGCCCCAAAGTGTTTTCGCTGTTCACCGCTTGGCGCGCTTCGATGGCGGCGTGAAGCTTCGCTTGCGCTTCCTCGTCAAGGGGATAGCGGCGGAGTGAGTAGGCGGCCGCCAAGAACAGCAGCACTGGTACCCCGATAAACAAGAACGACAGCATGCCGAGCGCCGTGCCGCTGTTTTCGGCGCCGAGCGCCGGAACGAAGCCGACAAGGCCGAGGATGAAGTACGTGATGGGGCCGGCGGCGATCCCGAGCTTCGATGTCGTGAGCAGCACGCCGAAATAGAGACCGGAGCGGCGCGCGCCGGTGCGCAGTTCGTCTTCGTCGACAACATCGGCCATTAGCGCCCGCGTCAGCAGCACGCCCCCGCCTTGCGCCAAGCCCGCGATCGCCATAAGCGGCGCAACCAAACCAAAATTTCCCGGCGGCAGGAAATAGAGCCCCGCCGTTGTCACGCTGGCGAACACGAGCGCGAATTGCAGGCTCACGTGTTTGCCGTAGCGCCGCGCCAGCCACCACCAGATTGGCACCCCGAGCAGACCGGCGACAAAATAGATCGCGAGCAGCGTCTGCGCCGAATCTTCGAAGCGCAGCACGAATTGGAAGTAGAAGAGAAAGAGTCCGCCTGACGCGCCTTGTGCGACGCCGAGCAGCAAATCCGGCAGCAGCACGCGCATCGCCAGCCTGTTTGAGAACAGCGTGCTCAGGGTCTCCCGGAGAGAAAGGTGCGGCTGCGGCGGCCGTTGCGGTTCGCGCACGAACTGTAACGCCAGCCACACAGTGATCGGCACCAGTACAAGCAGCGTCCAGCCCATGGCGTGCACGGCATCGGCGTTCGATCCGCCCATGCCTTGCACCACCACCGCGGCGATGATCAGCATCGCCACCTGACCGATCATGCTGGCGGTTTGCACCGCGCCGAGCACGTGCGTGCGGCCGTGGTACGTCGGCTGCAGCTCGCCAGCCCAACCAAGGTGCGCGATCATCATGCCGGCGTACGGCAGATACATCAGAAAAATGGCGAGCCCCGCCACGATTGCGGAGACGCCCGGCGGCAAGCCGAGAAACACGACAAATAGCAGGATCATGAGCACTGGCGCGCAGACGCCGAGCCAAAATCGGCGTCGCCCGAAGCTCGATTCAGTGCGGTCCTGCACGCCGCCGAACCAGGGATCAATCAAGAGATCGAATACGCGCGCGCCTAGGAAGATCGCCGACACCACCCATAGCGGCAATCCCAAATGCTCGGCGAAGTGCGGTGGCAGAAAGATGATCACTGGCAGCGAGAGCGCCAGCAGCGGCGCCGCGGGTGCCGCGAATGCGGCAATCTCCCACATGGAGACCTTGCGTTCGGTTCGGGCGCTATCGCTCAAGCTCAACCTCCCGCTCTGTCCCCGAAGCAGGGGCGAGCTTATTGGCCGATAGTGTTCACGAGTGGAGGCGCGCGATCAACCGCGCACGGCTTGCGTCAGCTTCGGCGTAAGCGAGGGGTTTGACGCAAGGATAGCGCCGGTCTTCATGAAGTCGCCGCCATCGATCTCGGTAACCGTACCGCCGGCTTCGCGGACGAGCACGACGCCAGCGGCGATGTCCCAGACATTGAGGCCGCGTTCCCAATAGCCGTCATAACGGCCCGCCGCGACGTAAGCTAAATCCAGCGCCGCGGAACCGAAGCGGCGAATGCCAGCGGTGCCAGCGATCACACGCTCGATTTCGCCAAGCGCTGTCTCATGGCCAGGCTTGCCATGGAACGGCGTGCCGGTGGCGAACACGCATTCGCGCATATCGCTGCGAGCGGCGACGCGCAGGCGGCGGTCGTTCAGATAAGCGCCGGCGCCTTTCTCGGCCCAGAACAATTCGTCGCGCACGACATTGAAGACAACGCCGGCCACCAGAACGCCCTCGCGCTCCAGCCCGATCGAGATGGCGAAGTGTGGGATGCCGTGCAGAAAGTTGGTGGTGCCGTCGAGCGGATCGACCAGCCAGCGGTGCGACTTGTCGGAGCCTTCGACCAGGCCGCGCTCCTCCATGACAAAGCCATAGCCCGGCCGCGCCTTGGAGAGTTCCTCGTGGATCGTCTTCTCGGCCTTGATATCGGCGGAGCTGACGAAATCGCTCGGCCCTTTGCGCGACACCTGCAGGTTTTCGACTTCGCCAAAATCGCGCGCCAACGCTTTCGCCGCTTTGCGGGCGGCGGCGATCATCACGTTCATCGTGGGCGAGGTCTGAGCCATGTCTGTCCTTGGGGAGGGGGTAGCTAGCAGCGCCCCTCGGGGCGGGCAAGGCTGGGCGCTGTTCCGGGGAGCCCGGCTTGCCTGAGGATCGCGCGCGCGGCCCAGGCGCCGGTGGCGAAGCAGCCCTGCAACAGGTAGCCGCCCGTCGGCGCCTCCCAGTCCAGCATCTCGCCAGCGACGTAGACGCCGGGGACGGCTTTGAGCTGGAGGTTCGCATCGACGGCGCTCCAGGCGACGCCGCCGGCGGTCGAGATGGCGCGATCGAGGCCGCGCGGGCTGGCGATCGTGATGGGTACGGCCTTGATCAGATCAGCCAACGCTTCGGGGCCGCCGAGGGGCGGCCCGCCCGTGGCTTCCCGCAGCAAATTGATCGCTACGGGCGAGAGGTGGAGCAGTTTGCGCAAAATGGTCGAGAGCGTATCGCTGGCGCGGGCGTGCATGAGTTTCGCGGCGATCTCCGCGCTTGTCATGGTCGGACGCAGATCGATGGTGAGTGTGACGGGACCGTTCGCCAAGGCGTCGCGCAGCGGCGCTGAGATGGCGTAGACGGCGCCGCCTTCGACGCCGTAGTGCGTAATCGTCAGGTCGCCACGGGCCGCGTGCGCGCCAAAGCGTAGCGCGACAGTCTTGAGCGGCTCTCCGGCGAAGCGATCGCGAAAGTGGTCGCTCCAGGCAACATTGAAGCCGACGTTCGCTGGCTTCAGCGGCGCGAGATCGACGCCGCGTGCGGAGAGTAGATCTGTCCATACGCCGTCCGATCCGAGGCGCGGCCAGCTCGCGCCGCCGAGTGCCAGCAGTGTCGTGGACGCGTGAACCCGTTCAACACCATCCGGACTTTCGAACCGCAGCGCGCCATCATCATCCCAGCCTATCCACCGCACGCGCGTGCGAATGGTCACGCCCTGCGCCTCCAACCGCACGAGCCAAGTGCGCAACAGCGGCGAGGCTTTCATGGCTTTGGGAAACACGCGCCCGCTTGAGCCGACGAACGTTTCCTGATCGAGGCCCTCCGCCCAGGCGATAAGATCGGCCGGCGTGAGCGCCTCAAGCATTGGACGCAGATGCGGCGTGGCTTCGGCGTAGCGCGTGAGGAAGCGTGCGAGGTCTTCGGCATGCGTGAGGTTTAGCCCGCCCCGACCGGCCATCAGAAACTTGCGCCCGACACTGGGCATGCGTTCGTAGACGACGACGCGTTTGCCAGTCGCGCTCAGCACTTCCGCCGCGATCAATCCAGCCGGACCCGCGCCGATAACGGCGATCGGCGCGCTGTCACTCATGCTGATGGGCGCACGCTTCGATCTTGTTGCCGTCAGGATCGCGGACGAAGGCGCCGTAATAGTCCGGATGATATTCGGTGCGCAGGCCGGGGCGGCCATCCTCGACGCCGCCTTGTTCGAGCGCGGCGATGAAGAAGGCGTCTACCTCGGCGCGGCTGGTAGCGCGGAAGGCGATGTGAACGCCATTGCCCATGCTGGCGGCTTGGCCGTTGATCGGAAGCTGGATCCAGAAGCTTGGCTTGCCCGGCTTGCCGTAGCCGACGCCGACAAGTTGGCCGCCAAACTCAACCGGCATCACTGGATTCATCCCGAGCGGCGCCAGAGCTGCGTCATAGAACGCCTTCGAGCGTTTGATGTTGGTGACGCCGACGGACACGTGATCGATGCTCATGCAAAACTCCTCAACGCCAGCGCGCGAACCAATCCAACGTGCGCGCCACCGCCAGATCGCGGGCGGCGGCATCGAAGTCTTGGCTGCCGGCGCGGCAGAAGCCGTGGCCAGCGTCGTAGAGATAGAGAGGCGCATCCGGCGCCGCTAGACGCACGCGCTCGACATTTTCGGGTGGAATTGAATCATCGCGCGCACCGTAGTGCAGCATGATCGGAACTTGCGGCGTGTGCTCCAGCAAATTGGCGATCAGCCTTCCGTAGAAGGAGGATGCAGCCTTCAGCCCGGTGCATTGCGCCGCCGCCAGCCATGCCGCGGCGCCGCCATAGCAAAAGCCCGTGACGTAAACCGGTTGCGGCAGCGCATCGATGGCGGCCTGAATATCGGCGACGACTTGTGGCCAGGGCGAATTCATCACTGCGCCGATGCCCTTCTGCAGGCCGGCGGCGTCGTGTCCGGCTTGGAAGTCGCGCTCGATGCGGTCGAACAGGCCAGGCGCCAACGCGACGTATCCCGCATCTGCGAAGACACCGCACATCTCCGCCACGTGATCGCTGAGACCGAAGATCTCCTGCAGGACGACGACGCCGCCCACGGGCTCTGACTGCGGCGCCGCGCGCAGGGCGGAGAGGGAAAAGCCATCGGCGCCGGTGAGGGTCGTGCGTTCGATCATCGGCCATCCGTCGCATGTGTGCTTCGCTTCGTCGAGCATGGAGGCGCTCTCGGGAAGTTGAGCGGCTTGTCACTGGCGTGTGGGCGCCGTGCGGCTCATGCTCGCGAGCGATGGATGGGATCGGACGATTCATCGCGATCGCCGCCTGCGTCGTGGCCTTGGCCGCCAACGCCGCGGCTGAGTGCGTCGATGCGCCCGATTTGGCCGCCTACCAAGAGGCCACGCCGCTCGATTTCGCGCTCGGCCCGACGCGCTCCGATCGCCTCGGCCGCGTCGTTGCGCCGATCACCGTCAACGGGCAGGGGCCGTTCCGCTTTATTGTCGATACTGGCGCCAATCGATCCGTGCTGTCCGAAGGACTGGCTACGTATCTGGGGCTAACGGCGAACGGCAGCGGCGAAGTGCATTCGGTGCACGGCGTCTCCACCGCGCCGCTGGTTGATGTCGACTCGCTCCAATACGGCCAACTCTCGCTCAGCACGACGGCGCTGCCGTTGCTGCACGGCGCCGTGCTGGCGGGCGAGCAAGGATTGCTTGGCGTTGATGGAATGCAGGGACGCCGCTTGCGCATGGACTTCGAGCGCAATTGCATTGAGATTATTCCATCGCAAGGCGCGCGGCGCTTGCGCGGCTGGGCGACGATTCGCGGCGAGCTGCGCTTTGGGCACCTCGTTGTTATCCGCGGCAGCATTAACGGCGTGCGGGTCAACCTGCTGATCGACACCGGCTCGGACTCATCGCTCGCCAACCCTGCGCTGCGTGATGCGCTGAACGCCCGCATTCGGCGAAACCAAAGCCGGCTCGACTATGCGATCGCGCACACAGCGGGCACGCCTGTATTGCTCGACCGCGCGATGTTCATGCCAACGCTAAGCGTAGGCGAACTGGAAGTGCGCAACATCACGGCGTTTGTTGGCGATTTTCACATCTTCAGGCTCTGGGGATTCGAAGGTGAGCCGACGCTTCTGGTCGGCATGGATGTGCTCTCGCAGGCGCGCGGCATCGCCATCGATTATGGGCGCGGCACCGTGCATTTGCACACGCGCGATCATCTGCGCTTCGGCACGCGGCTCCAGAACTAGGGCAGGCGCGTCGACGGATCGAACCATCGGCCGCGTTCGGTCCAAGCAATGGTGGCGAGCGTCGCCAAGCCGCAGAGCACCAGCCCAATTGCGAACGGCAGCGCTGTGCCGTCGAACGCCCGCGCGATCAAGCCGCCCAGCAAGGCGCCGGCGGAAGCGGTGACCGCGCCGAACAATGCTGACGCCGAGCCGGCCACGCGGCCCACCGGCTCCATCGCCAGCGCGTTGAAGTTGCCGGTGATCATCCCGAACACGCTGAGCGTCAGCGCTAGCAGGGTTATGAACACCCAGAAGTTATTTGGACCGATAGCTGTCGCCGCGGCGGTGATCGCGGCTAAGACCGTGAACGCGATCGTCATCAAGTGCGAGATGCGGCGCATGCCGTAGCGCATGACGATGCGGGAGTTGAGGAACGTCCCAGCGGAAATGGCCAGGGCGACTGAGCCGAACGCCAACGGGAACGCCGCGCCAAGCGCGAAGACGTCGACATAGATTTGTTCGGACGCGGTGATGTAGCCGAAGAGGCACCCCGTCATGAAGGCGCTGGCGACCATGTAGCCGACCGTCTGCCGCTCTTTCAGGACGGAGAGATAGGCGCTCGCAACCGCGCGTGGCCGGAACGAGGTGCGGTTCTCTGGACGCAGCGTTTCCGGCAGTCGCACGAACGTCCACGCCAATACCAGCAGGGCGTAGATCAGCAGCGCCCCGAAGATCCAGCGCCACGGGGCCACAAACAGGATGAGCTGGCCGATGCCGGGCGCGATGATCGGCACGATCATAAACACCGTCATCGCCATCGACATGACTTGCGCCATGCGTCGTCCCTCGGTCATGTCGCGCACCACCGCTGTGGAGATCACGCGCGTTGCCGCGGCGCCCACGCCTTGCATCGCCCGCGCTGCAAGGAAGAGCTCAAAGCTCGGTGCGACGACGCACAGGATCGAGCCGGCGATGTAGATGCCCAGCGCATAGATCAGCACGCTGCGCCGACCGAATGCATCCGCCAGCGGCCCATAGACAAGCTGCGAGACGCCGAACAGCGCCACGTACGATACGACGACGAGTTGGCGATCGTTGTCATTGGTCAGTGCAAAGTCGCGTCCGATGTCCGGCAGCGCCGGCAGCATGATGTCGATGGCAAGCGCGTTTAGCGCCGAAAGTGCTGCCACCATGGCGACAAGTTCGAACGTGGAGAGCGTGCGCGGCGGAAGGGCGGCGCCCTCAGGCATTGAACCTGAAGTGCATCACGTCGCCTTCGCGGACGATGTATTCCTTGCCTTCGAGACGCATCTTGCCGGCTTCCTTGGCGCCCTGTTCGCCCTTGTAGGTGACGAAGTCGTCGTAGGCGATGGTTTCGGCGCGGATGAAACCCTTCTCGAAGTCACCGTGAATGACGCCAGCGGCTTGCGGCGCGGTCCAGCCTTTGTGGATCGTCCAGGCGCGCGCTTCCTTGGGGCCCACGGTAAAGTAGGTCTGCAGGTTGAGCAGATCGTAGCCGGCGTGGATGAGCTTGGTGAGCCCGGGCTCCTGCAGGCCGACGGTTGCTAGGAATTCGGCCTGCTCGTCGTCGGAAAGGGCGGCGATTTCGGCTTCGAGCTGCGCGCAGATGACGACGCAGGCGGCGTCTTCCTGCGTTGCGCGCTCCTGCACGCGCGCAGTGTGGGCATTGCCACCGGCAGCATCGGCCTCGTTGACGTTGCAGACGTACAACACCGGCAGCGCGGTCAAGAGCTGCAGCATCTCGAACGCCTTTTGCTCTTCGGGTGCGCGCTTAGTGTGACGGGCCGGCTTGCCGTCTTCGAGCAACGCCTTGGCGCGCAGCACCAGCTCCAACGTGAGCTTGGCTTCTTTGTCTCCGCCCTTGGCCTTCTTTTCCAGATTGTTGACGCGTTTTTCGAGGCTTTCGAGATCGGCGAGCATCAATTCGGTTTCGACCGTCTCAAGATCGGCGATCGGATCGATGCGGCCTTCGACATGGGTGATGTCGTCGTTCTCAAAACAGCGCAGGACGTAGGCGATGGCGTCGCATTCGCGGATGGTGGCGAGAAATTGGTTGCCCAAGCCTTCGCCTTTCGAGGCGCCGCGCACTAGGCCGGCGATGTCGACGAAATTCATCCGCGTCGGAATGATCTCCTTCGAGCCGGCGATCTTGGCCAACATGTTGAGGCGCGGCTCCGGCATCGCCACTTCGCCGACATTCGGCTCGATGGTGCAAAACGGATAGTTCGCCGCTTGCGCGGCGGCCGTCTTTGTCAGCGCGTTGAAGAGCGTCGACTTGCCGACGTTCGGCAACCCGACGATGCCGCATTTGAAACCCATGTCGTGATCCTCAATTCAATGTCACGCGCGCCCGAGCGCTTTCGCCGCCAGATCGCGCCAGATGCGCGCTTCGGGGCGAAGTGAGGGCGCGATTTTCTGCAAGCGCCGTTCGAGTTCAGCGAGACCGATCTCGGCGTCTTCGCGGCGTCCCGTCTTGGCCATGAACGCTACATAGCGTCCGCCGGCCTCTAACCCAGGTACGCGGTCGGCGGCGAAGCGATAAGCGTCGTCGGCGTCCTGGTCGCGGCCCAGCCCTTCATACGCCCGCGCGAACGCAAGGGCGGTGATGGGCGATGTCGCTTCGCGGCCGCCGAGGGCTTTTAATTGATCGAGGCGGTTAAGCGCTTCCTGCCAGCGCTGCAGCTCAAGCAACGCATTGGCGTGACCCATAAGGATTGCCGGATCTTCGGCCCACTGACCGTCGACGCACAGCGCCCATTGCGCTTCGGAATCGCTCCAGCGGCCGAGCGCCGCGGCGGCTTGCGCCACGCGCATGCGATTGCCGACGGTTGGCGTATCCTCAAGCGCACGCATGGCGGCGCGATAATCGCGGTCTGGGTCAATCGCGAGTCGGGCCGCTTTGCCGACACCGCGTGCCGTGCGACCCCCCATCATCTCCGGCACGAGCACAGCGAAGAAATAGAAGGCCGGCGCCAACAGCGGCCCGATGATGAAGAGCCAGAGCCAAAACATCTCGCGGCCGGTGCGGATCACGTGAACGCCGCACAGCACCGAGGGCAGGTAGGTGAGGATCAACATGATCATGCGTCGCCCTCCGTGGCTTGCTGGCGGGGATTGGCTTTTTCTGCAGGCGCCAGGCGCATGACCTCGCCCTGATATTTCTCGTCCTCTCCCTTCGCCAGAAGCGGCGCCGCCTTGGCGCAGGCGTCGAGCAATCTTGTCACCCACTCGGCGTCGGCTTTGTGGAAGTCGCTGAGCACGTGGTGGTGGACGAGTTCCTTTTGGCCAGGATGGCCGACGCCCATGCGGGCGCGGCGGAATCCTTCGCCAACCGGTGAGGCGATGATCGAGCGGATGCCGTTGTGGCCCGCTGCGCCGCCGCCAGTCTTCATGCGGAAGCGGCCCGGGGCGAGATCGATCTCATCGTAGAAGGCGACAACCTCCGTCGGCGAAAGCTTGTGGAAGTTCGCCGCCTCGCCGACGGCGCGGCCGCTTTCGTTCATGAAGGTCTGCGGCTTCAGGAGCAGCGCGCGAACGCCGTCAATGTGGCCCTCGGCGATCTCGCCCTGGAATTTCTTCTTCCACGGGCCGAAGCCATGCGCGCGCGCGATCGCATCCACGGCCATGAAGCCGATATTGTGCCGGTTGCCTGCGTATTTCGCGCCCGGATTGCCGAGGCCGACCAAGAGCAGCATGTGCGCCTTCTAGGCTTCCCGCGTACGGGAAGGGAAGGCGGATCAGCCTTCCTTTTTCTCCGCAGCGCCTTCGGCGGCCGCGCCCTCCGCTGGGGTGGCGGTGGGGGTCACTTCTTCTTCCACCTTGCGGCCGGCGATGGTGGCGACGGTGAAGTCGCGGTCGCTGATCACGGGGCGGGCGCCCTCGGGGAGGGCGATCGAGGAAATGTGGATCGAGTCGCCGATGTCGCGGCCGGTGAGATCGACGACGATCTGTTCCGGAATCTTGTTGGCCTTGCACTTCAGCTTGATCGTGTGGCGCACGATGTTGAGCGCTCCGCCGCGCTTCAGGCCCGGCGAGGCTTCGTGGTTCTTGAAGTGAACGACGACGTCGATGGCGATTTCGGCGTTTTCTTCGACGCGGTAGAGATCGACATGGATCGGCTCATCCGACACCGGGTGAAACTGGATGGCGCGCGGGATCACCGGCTGGATCTCGCCCTGGTGGTTCAACTCGACCATGTGCGAGAGGAACTTGCCCGAGCGGATCGCCATTTTGACGTCCTTGGCGTTGATTTCGATCGGGATCGAGCCGCGGTCGCCGCCATAGAGCACGCCCGGGATCAGGCCCGCATTGCGGGTCGCGCGGGCGCCGCCGGAGCCGGTCCGTTCGCGCTTCTCAACGTTCAGTACGATGCCAGCCATGGCGCAGCGCCTTCAAAAACTCGATCAAGTCGGAAAAAGGAAGCGGGGCTTCTAGCGGAAGGGCGGGCTCACCGCAAGGCGGGGCCGCCAGCCGGATCCGGATCGGCCGCCTCCGGCGGCGGATGGGCGACGGAGCGGCCTTCGGCCTCGGAAATGGCCTGCTCCATGGCCGCCAGCAGGGCCGGGACGCAGCAGGCGTTGAGGAAGTGGTCCCCGCCCGGGACGGTGATCAGAGTATGGCCGTACTCGTTGGCGATGCGCTGATCGGCCTCGAGCGGCACGAACGTGTCGTTATCGCCGTGGACAAAGACGATGGGCTGGTAAAGGCCCCGGAGCGCCGTCCACACTGCCGGGAGCTGGTCGGTCTGAGCCGTGACCTCGGTGATTGAATTGCGCATGTCGCGGGGCAGCATGCCGTGGAAGAGGCGGCCGGCGCCGATCATGCGGCGGGCGGTCGGGCCGCGGTCGCCATAAAAGGCCGACACCAGCAGCACCGCGTCGACCTGGTCGGCGTAGCGCGAGGCCATCAAGGTCGCGACCGGCGCGCCGAAGCTTTGGCCGACCAGCAGCACCCGTTGGCCCTCGTGCGCCGCCAGCATGGGTGAAAGCGCCTCGGCCTGCTTAGCTAGATCGCGGACGGCGTCCTCCGGCTCCGAGGTGCGGAAGCCAGGGCGGTCGGCGACGATCATTTCGCGCGTCTCGGGCAGGCCGGCGATGGTCGGCGCCCAATATTCGCTCCAAGACGGCGTGCCGGTGATGATAACGACCTTCCAGGTCGCGTCCGGCCGCTCCGGTGTGCGCAGCGCCGATATACGCCACGCCTCCGGCACGCCGGCAGTGAACTCGATCCGCTCCATCGTGCCTTCGGGATAGGCGCTCGATGTCGGGAAGCGATCGCTCTCGTCCTCGCTCGTGCCGATGGCGCAAGCTGACAGAAGAAGCGCTGAAAGTGCCGCAATGATTGCCCGCATGGGGGAGATTTAGGCGCGTTTGCGCGCGCCGTCACGGGGGCTTCTGACGAGATGCGGCGTAGCCGACTACCAGCCGCCTGCGAAGCTTTCGGCCCCTATCATTGCGATAAGAGCGGCGATGGCGATCACGAATATGCATACCGCGATCAAGCCTCCCGTCCGACTGGACACCTTCATCGCTCCCTTGAGGTCGATGAAACCGATTTGGGAGTTGCAAACCGAGCTTGTTGTGACCGATGGCACGATCCCAGCCCTTGAGGTCGGAGGGAGGCGCATGAACGGGCGCTACTCGTTGCCGGCACTTGTAGTGCGGCGATCGCGTCCTCCAGAAAAACGATATTCGCCAACGCAGTTTGCGGGGTCGCCAACTGTCTCTATAGCGGTGCCGAAGTGTTCGGGGGGACGTTCGTGCGCACATATTTGGCTCTACTTGCTTTGGCTCTGACGACGGCGAGCGCCGTGGCCCAGACGTCGGGCGATCAGAATTTATCGGGCCGCCTGACGGCGAGCGCACCGCGCGCGACGTTCGAGCTGCAGCTTGAGGCCGGCCAGATCGTGACGCTGACCACGTCCTCGGACGAGGACCTCGATACCGTGCTGGTGTTGAATGGCCCTAATGGCCGGCAAGTCGCCGAAAATGACGATCAGCAGGACGGCGTGTTGTCGTCGCGCATCGTTTACGTTGCGCGCGCGGGCGGCAGGCACACGGCCATCGTATCCGGCTACAACAATGCGCGCGGCGCGTTCGAACTGGAAGTGTCCTACGGGCTCGACATTGGCTTGTCGGACGCGGCGCGGACGTTGCGGGAAGAGACGGTGGCGTTCGATCGGCGGCGCAGCGAGCATCGCTTCGATGTTGATCTAGGGGCCGACGATATTTTCGTCGCTTCGACGTTCGCGCTGACAGACGAGCTCGACACCACGCTGACCTTGCTTGACGCGAGCGGCTCAGTGCTGGCGCAGAGCGATGACCGCGGCGATGGCACGCTGAACTCGCAGATCGTCTATCAGGCGGCGCGCGCGGGCCGCTATGTGGTCGTGGCTAGCACGTATGGCGGCGTTGGTGTCGGTACTTCCGTGCTGTCGCTGGCGATTGATCCGAACGCAGAGGCGCCGTTCAATTTCGCGGGGATCGAGGGCGCGCCGATGGCGCAGTACGAAGGCGAACTCGGCGACGCGCAGACGTCGCGCGACTATCGCGTCGATCTCGCCGCTGGGCAGACTGTGTTGGTGCTGGCTGATGCGGCCAGCGGCGATCTCGATCCGGTGCTGCGCCTGAGCGGCCCCGATGGGCTCCCGGTCGCGATCAATGATGATCGCGGCGATGGCTCGCTCAACTCCGCATTCGCCTACACCGCGGAGGCGGCGGGCGCCTACACAGTTCAAATATCGCGCTATCGTCAGAGCAATAGCAGCGGCGCCTACCAGCTGGCGATGTCGTCGGTCGACCCTTCGGTGGTCGATGTGCTGCAAGCTTTGCTGGAGAATTCAGTGACGCTAAGCGGGGCGGAGCAGACAATAGAAACGCCGGATTTCCGCGTCTATTACACGCTGGAAGGTCGCGACGCCTCGACACTGGACTATGCGCGCTCGGTCGCCGACACGCTGCAGACCGTGCTCGATGCGCAGGTGCGGCGGATCGGTTGGGCGGCGCCCGTACGTGACGACGACGGCCGCTACCGCGCCTACGTCGCGCATGCGAACGGATCGATGGGCTACACCAAGCCGGTGGAAATGGCGTTCGACAACCCAAATACATCCAATGTGCGCGAGACGGCCGCCGCGCGAGCGGTGTTTGTCATTCACAACGATTTCGCGGAGCTGGGAAAGAAAGCCTCGCCCGAGAGCCTCATGCACGCGACTGTCACCCACGAGTTCAACCACGTGGTTCAATTCGGATACGACTCGGAAGAGGGGCTGGACTGGCTCTATGAGGCGACTGCGTCATGGACCGAGACTGTAACGGTCGGCGATGACCAGGACGCCACGGATTATGTCGAGACCGATTACGCCGCGCCGGAGCTGTGCTGGACGACGCAGGCCGAGGGACACAATTACGCGCAGTGGACATTGCTGCAGTCGCTGGCCGATGTGTACGGCGACCGCTTCGTTGTCGGCATCTGGGAGAGCAGCGTCACCCGTGACGGCTTCGACACCATGGCGCAGCCGCTCGCCAGCGTGGGGACCACCATTCCCGATGCGATCCAGCGTTGGCGCGTGCAGAACTTCGCCCGTGACTACGATCTGGCGCCGCGCTTCGACCGCAGTGTCCGCCTTGGTGGAACGATCCGAGGCAATGGTACATGGACGCCGCGCGGCCGCATCCAGCAGCTCGGGGCCCACTATGTCGAGTTGCGGACGCAAGGGCGGCGGGCATTTTCGCTGCGCGGCGACGCCAATCTGCAATTGATCGGCCTCGGCAAGCGCAATGGTCAGATCGAGGTTATTCCGATGGGGCGCGGCGGCGTCTTCGATACGTCAGGTTATGAGTACGCGGCTTTGATGGTGTTCAACCGCGCCATGCCGGACGCGCCGGGTCAGTGCAGCGATGTGCGCTATTCGATCAACGTGCGCCCAACTGAAAATCCGATGGCCGGCGCGCAATATCGCTTTAGCGCCGAACATTTCGCGCCGCCGTCGTAATTATTCGAACAGCGAGCTGACGCTTTCTTCGTGGGCGATGCGCCAGATGGCGTCGCCCATAAGGGGGGCGACGGAGATCGTGCGGATTTTTTTGCTCTGCGACTTGCGCGCCGCCGGATCGATGGAGTCGGTGACCACCAATTCCTTCAGCGTGGACGCTTCGATGCGCTTGATCGCGCCGTTCGAAAGCACTCCGTGGGTGATGTAGGCGGAGACTGACGTCGCTTTTTCCTTGAGCAACGCTTCGGCGGCGTTGCACAGCGTGCCGCCGCTATCGACGATGTCGTCGACCAGGATGCAGTCGCGGCCTTCGACGTCGCCGATAATGTGCATCACTTCACTGACGCCGGCTTTTTCGCGGCGCTTGTCGACGATGGCCAGGTCGGCGCCCAGGCGATTGGCCAAAGCCCGCGCACGAACGACGCCGCCAACGTCGGGCGAGACGATCATCAGCTTGCTGGCGTCTTTGCAGTTTTCGCGGATGTCGTTGTCGAGCACCGGCGTCGAGAACAGATTGTCGGTCGGGATGTCGAAGAAGCCTTGGATTTGGCCCGCATGCAGTTCGAGCGTCAGCACGCGATCGGCGCCGGCCGTGACGATCATGTTGGCGACCAGCTTGGCGGTGATCGGCGTGCGGCCGCCGACTTTGCGGTCCTGCCGACCGTAGCCGTAATAGGGGATGACAGCGGTGATGCGGCGGGCCGAGGCGCGGCGCAGCGCATCGATGCCGATCAGCAATTCCATCAAATGGTCGTTCGCCGGATACGACGTCGACTGGATGATGAACACGTCCTCGCCGCGCACGTTCTCTTTGATCTCGACAAAGATCTCATTGTCTTTGAACCGCTTGATCTCGGCTTGCGCCAGCGGTGTGTCGAGATGGTCGGCGATGGCTTGTGAAAGCGTGCCGTTCGAATTTGCTGCTAGTAATTTCATGGGAATGCGGGCCCCGCGCGTTCCTGGCGTCTCCCTCTACTCTTCGAGTCGGGCGCGGGGAAAGGGATTTACTGCAGTTTGATGACAGCGCCGGCGCCTGTGGCGTTTGCAGCGCAGTCTCAAAGTGAGATCGCGGCGCAGTTGCGGCCGTAGTCGCCGGCTTGTTCATGGACTGAGCGGCGGTGGCTGAAGAGGGCGTCGGCGCGGGCATAGGTGTCGAGCGGGAGGGTCTCGATTTGGCCTATGCCGGCTTGGCTAAGCTGGAATGCACAAAATCCGGGCAAGTCGAACTGCAGCTTGCCGTCGCGTCCGGGAGCAAAGAAGCGCGCGTGCGCGGCGCTCGTTTCGGTGAAGCGATCCGCGAACTCGGGGCCGACTTCGTAGGACGCTTGGTGGATGCACGGCCCGATGACGGCGACCGTGCGCGCGGGCTCGGCGCCGTGTTGCTGCATCAGGCGCACTGTGCTTTCGAGCACGCCGCCCAGCGCGCCTTTCCAGCCGGCATGTGCGGCGGCGATCACGCCGGCCTCGGCGTCGGCGAGCAGCACCGGCGCGCAATCGGCGGCGAGCACCGAAACGACAATCCCGGCGCGAGTGGTGACCAGCGCATCGGCGTGCGGGCGATCGCCGGTCCAAGGCGCATCGACAAACACGGCGGTCGGCGAGTGCACCTGGTGGACGCCGATCAGATTTTCCGCCGACGCGCCGAGGCTTGCCGCGATGCGGCGGCGGTTTTCGCGGGTCGCGTTGGCGTCGTCCTTGGAGCCAGTGCCGGCGTTGAGGCTCGCGTAAATGCCGGTGGAGACGCCGCCTTGGCGGCCGAAGAACGCATGCCTGACGCCGCCGAGCGCAGCGGCTGTCCAGTGCGGCGGCGCGTCGGGGCTCAGAAGCCGGCCGGCGGCGGAAGATTGGGGCTCGACAGGCATATGACTTTGAACAATTCGCCCATCTGATCGGGCGATGTGAGGCGGTGGAGTTCACGCTGCAGACGGTCAGCGTGTTTCGGATTGGCGCGCGCCAGCGCGTCAGCGCGCAGTTCGAGGCCGAGGCCGCGCAGGAATTGCGCTTGCGTGATTGGGCCGTGCACGGCGAGTTGTGCGTTCGCCGCCAGATGCGCGACGCGGGCGAAATCTACGTGCGCGGTGAGATCGGCCTCGCCGGGCGTTTCGATCGGATCGACTTTGGTGTGTTTCTTCAGCGCTTGCAGCGTGTCGGCGCCTTCGGGTTTCACATAGCCGTAATCGATTAGCAGCACGCGGCCTGGGGCATCGTGCAAGCGGCGCTCGATCTCATAGATGAGCGCTTCCAACGCCGGCGCGATTTCGCGGACTGTGCCTGGCTCATCGTCGCTCTCGGGGCCGGGAATGGCGGCGCTCAGGCCGAAGGTGAGGGTGTCGGCTTCGTCGAGGCCGACGAGCTTTTCGTGCCAGCCATCTTCGCCGCGCAGAAACTGGCGGATGGGCAGGCAATCCAAAAACTCGTTGCCGATGATGAGCGAAGGACCCGGCGGCGCATCGTCCAGCCGCAGCGCCCATTCGGCGTCGGGCAGGCGATCGGCTTGTTCGTCGCGCAGCGGCGCGCTGGTTTCGACCAGCACGATATTGCAATTGTCGCGGAAGCCTTCGATGCGCTGCGTGGCGCGCAGCAGGTCTTCCATCAACACGCCGCGGCCAGGCCCGAGTTCGATCAGATTGAAGGCGGGCTTGCCCAACGCCTCCCATTCATGCGCGCACCAGAGCCCGATCAGCTCGCCAAACATTTGGCTGGCTTCCGGCGCGGTGATGAAATCGGCAGTCGCGCCGCCAATGGCGGGGCGCGTGGCGTAATAGCCGTCCTCGGGATCGTGCAAGCACGCGCCCATATACTCCGCCACCGTCATCGGCCCGTTCTCGCGGATATGCTCGACCAGTTTTTCGCGGAGGCTCACGCGGTCGCCAGTTTGGGTTGGGTGAAGGCGCGGCGGAGGAGCCAGGCGCCGGCGAGGATCATCGGGATCGAGAGCAGCATGCCCATGGTGACGAAGCCGCGCAGTGCTTCGGGCATGTGCAGGTCCGGCTCGCGCACGAACTCGAGCAACAAGCGGAAAATGCCGTAGAATACCAGGAAGAGGCCGACATTCACGCCCGGCCGGCGCAGGCTGTCGAACCTCAAGATAGCAATGTTGATGATGGCGAAAAGCGCAAGACCTTCGAGTGCTGCTTCATAGAGTTGGCTAGGGTGGCGAGCCACTTCTCCGCCCGTCCAAACCCATTCGCGAGCTGTCCAATCGTAGCCGCCCAGGGGAAACAATACGCCGAACGGCCCGTCTGTCGGCCGGCCCCAAAGCTCGCCATTGATGAAGTTGGCGATACGGCCGAAGAACAAGCCGATCGGCGCTGCGGCGGCGGCGATGTCGCCGAGGCGCAGGAGATCGATGGTGTCGGTCTTCGACTTTTCGCGTAGTTTCTCCGCTTCGGCGTTGGGTATCCACTTGTCACCGACGCGCCAATATTTTCCCGCGCCGGTTGGGCGTTCCGCGACGGCGTGCGGTTTGGCAAGTTTGAGGAATTGCTCCTCGTTGACGTGCTTTTGCCGCGTGAACCAGACCGCCGCGAGCGCTACGCCGATCAAGCCGCCGTGGAAGCTCATGCCGCCTTGCCAGACCTGAAACACTTCGAGCGGGTTCAGCCAGAGCATGTCGGTCTTGTAGAAGAGCACGTAGCCGAGCCGGCCGCCGAGGATGACGCCAAGCGTGGCCCAGAACAGAAAATCGTCCACTTGCGGCACGCTGAGCGCCGGCTTGCCGGGCGCCCACAATTTATCGCGCCGGATCAGCCACACCATCCAGCGCCAGCCGAGCACCAGGCCGACAATGTAGGCCAGCGCGTACCACCGCAGCGGGAAGGGCCCCAATTGCGTTCGGAAGAGCTCAAACCCGGGTAGCGTCAGCGCCGCCGGATCGATATTGGGGAATTGAATGGCCTCGATCATCGCCTGGCGCCCTTGAAGATCAGCTGTTTAGCCGCATTGTCCGGCCCTGGCCGGGTTTCTAAGTAGGCCGAAAGGATCGGTCCACATGCAAACGACAAGCTCGGTGTTCGATGATCTGGCCCGTTTGATGACTGGGGCCATGGGCATGGCCCAAGGCGCCGGCGACGAAGCCAAAAGCTTCATGCGCGCCCAGGCCGATCGTTTTGTTGCGGAAATGGATTTGGTCAGCCGCGACGAGTTCGAAGTGGTCAAGCAAATGGCCGCCGACGCCCGCGCTGAGGCCGACACGCTGCGCGAACGCATCGCGGCGCTGGAAGCGGCGTTGAAGGATGGTCCTTTGGCCTAATCATGGGCGTTGGTTCGGGATAACCCGCTCCGTTAAGTTTCGCGCAAGACTCTCAAGGCTTAGCTAGTCACTAGGGGCTTGATTCGACGTGCTCACTTAAAGCGCGCAATCCAAGGCGAAGAGATCGATCAACCGGCCGCGCGGCACGGCTCTTGAGTCCGAAGGGGGCGCTCATGGATCTCTGGCTCGACGACGAAGTCGAAACACCGACAGACCCGTTGGACACTGTCGAATCCATTATTGGATCCGACGACCGTTTCAGTTGCGAGCGCGCCCAAGACGGCGACGTGCACTTTTCGTTCAAGTGCTCCTGGGGCGAGAGCGTCGGCTATTTCTCCTATCGCCACGAATTGCCGGCGCTGCTGTTCACGCTCGGCTTTGAGATCCAGGCGCCCAAGTCGCGGTTGCAGGAAACCACGCTGCTGGCCGGGCGCATCAACGAAAATCTCTGGCTCGGCCATTTTGACGTGTGGTCCGACGACGGCACCATCATCTTCCGCCACGCCATGCCGATGATCGGCCGGGACGAAATCTCGGTCGGCGAAGTGCAGGCGATGCTGGCCGCGGCGATGGATGCGGCTGAACGCTTCCAGCCATCGTTCCAATTCGTTATTCTCGGCGGTATGTCGGCTGAGGACGCCTCCAAGGCGGCCCTGTTCGAAACCGTCGGAGAAGCGTGAGCGGACCAGACTCTCCTTCAATCGCCCTTGTCGGCGCCGGCGCCATGGGCGGAGCGCTTGTGCGCGGCTGGATCGAGGCCGTGCGCAAGGGCGGCGGCCTCACGCTGACCGTTGTTGAGCCGAATTTCGATCCTGACCTTGAACGAGAACTCGACGCTGTCGGCGCGGTGCTGAACCCGCCGGCGGTTGGGCCTGTCGATGTGCTCGTGCTGGCGGTGAAGCCGCAGACGTTTCCATCGGTTGTCGACGTCGCGCGCCAGTTTGTTGGCGAGGAAACGCGGGTGATGTCGGTAATGGCCGGGGTCACGTTGGATAAACTCTGCCGCGAACTTGCCGCGCAGCGCGTCTTCCGCTGCGTCCCGAATACGCCGGCGCGGATCGGGCGCGGCATCACGGCGTATGTGGCGTCGCAGGCGTGCACGGCGGAGGATCGCCGCTTGATCGAACAATTGCTGGAGCCGCTCGGCGCCGTTGAGCCGATCGCGGCGGAGCGCTTGATGGATGTGGTGACGGCGGTTTCGGGCTCTGGGCCGGCTTATGTGTTTCTGCTGGCCGAAGTGCTCGCCGCTGCCGCTGAGCAGGAGGGCTTGGACAAAGACGCCGCCATGCGGCTTGCCAGCTGTACTGTGGCGGGCGCTGGCGCGTTGATGCTGGAGACCGGCGACAGCGCCAGCACGCTGCGCAAACAAGTCACATCCGCCGGCGGCACTACGGAAGCCGCGCTCGATGTGCTGGGCGCAGGTGATGGCCTCGGCCCGCTGTTGCGCCGCGCCGTGAGCGCGGCGGCGCAGCGTTCGCGGGATTTGGGGAAGGGTTAGCTCCGCGCGCTAGCGCTTAGTCGCGACTAGCCCAACGATCGCGATGCGCTCCACGCCCGCGTACGCCGGCTGCTCCAGTTCTTCGCCAAACACATCGGGATCGAGTTCGCGGTAGCTGACTTCGAAGCCATCAAGCGCATCAATGACCGCGTGTTTCAGGTGATCCTCGCCGTCGACGATGGCGCTGCCGGTGTAGAGCAGGTACGCGCCGCCCGTCGTGAGCCGCGTCGCAGCCGCCTTTGTCCAAGCTAGCGAGATTTCGCCGCCGTGCAGACCGCCGCCGTCGCGGTAAGCGCGCTGTGCGGGGTCGGCGATGTAGGGGGGGTTGGCGATGATGCAGTCGATCTCGCCTTGGAGGGCGTCGAGGCTGCTGGCTTCGATGAACTCAGCTTTGACGCCGTTGAAGTCGGCGTTGATGCGGGCGAAGCGCAGTGCTTCTGGGTTGATGTCCGTCATGGTGATGCGCGCGCCAGGCAGCAGCGATGCAGCGACGGTTGCGCCGACCCCGGTGCCGGCGCCGATATCGACGACGCGGCGTCGCGGATTGAGGCGCGGCAGCTCTGCGCGAAGGAACGACGCATAGCGATAAGAGTCCGGACCAAAGAAAACGGCGTCAGCTTGCGTGGTCGGAAAGCCCGAATGGAGGAAGAGGTGGTCGTCTAAGCTTGAGACGCGGACCAAACTCCGCATGATTCCTTGGGCGTCGGTTTCGAGCGCGCCTGCTGCTTCAAGCAGCACGACAATGTCGCCGTCCGGATCGTGATCCCAAGAGAAGGGTTGGCTCCAGCCCATGATGCCGCGCAAGTCCGGCGCCGCCGGCTGCGGCAAGCGTTGCACATAGCTGGCGTGGGTTGCCGGCGTCGGCGTGATGAAGCGATACGTGCGCCCGGCGAGCGCTTGTAGAAGATCGCTTAGCGCTTGATCCTGTTCTGCGCTCAACCTGGTAGGACCTTGCCGTCGGCGCCCCAGAGGTGGCGGCGATAGACGTAGAAGCAATCTGCGCCGCATTGCAGGCGCATCAGTGCGCCTTCGGCAATGTAGGGCGCAGCCTCCGGTGTATCGGCGACGATGGAAGCGAACACTTCGCGATTCCACGCTTCCGAATGCTTTACGTCGAGCACGGCGTGGAGATCGAAATAGTGCCGCGCCTTGGCGGAGACCTTCAGGCGCCGCAACGCCAAACTCACTTGTGTGGCGCGTCCCGGCGCGGTCAGTTCGATCACGCCAAGAGCACCGATAATGTGATAGGCGTAGGCGCGGTGCGTGGCCAAGCCGGCCATCGTGTTGCCGAGCGCCAAAGCCGGCGCGACGGTGTTTTCGACGCGCGGCGTCACGTCGAGCGCGTCAACAATCAACTCCAGCATCGGGCCGTGCATGCCTTTGGCGTTGCCGCGGCCCATTTCGTCCCAGTAATTGCGCGCCAGTTCGAGTTTGGCCTGCACCGGCATTTTCACCTGCGCCATGGCGACGAGATCATCGAAGCCCGCTTCGCCAGCGGCTTCTTGCTCAACAAACCAACGCATCTCATCCAATGTTGCGCGCTCGGCCAGCCAGGGGAACAGCGGATCGTTCTGGCCGGGGCCGTTCTCCTTCAGCGCTTCGAACCACGCGACGAACGCCGCCGGATCGCGCGGCGCCGTCGCGGCGCGGGCGGCTTGCTCCTGGCGCGTGTCTTCCAGATAGCGGCGCTCGATTGTGCGCATGTCCAATTCGCGCGCCAACTCACGCACCCAGTCGCCGCGGGGCGTTTGAGGGTTCAAGCGCTTGTGGTTCCATGCGGCGAGGCGCGCCTGCAAATCGTGGTCAAAGTTCGGGTGCGGCCGCAGGGCCACCCCAATATTCCCGTCCGCCATAATGCGTCCTTGCGATTGTCGTGTGATCCCGCCTGGCGCTTGACGCGCCACGCCAAGCCGGGCCTTGTTCTGGTGACCAAACTCAAACTCGCCGCGAAGGTTTCATGTCCGCACTGCTAGACCCCGCTCTCCGCCGCGATCTCGCCCGGGCCGCCTTATCGCTCGCCGCTGAGGGGAAGTGGCGCGAGGTAACGCTGCAGAAGTTAGCTAACGCCGCTAACCGTCCGGTCTCGGATTTCTACGGCGCGACAGTCGGCGAGGCGGTCGATTGTGTCGAAGAAGCGTTCGATCGCGCTATCGCCGATAACATAGATCAATTGAACGCCGGGCAGAGCGTGCGCGACCGTCTGTTCGAATTGATCATGCGCCGCTTCGAAGCGATGGAGCCGCACCGCGCCGCCGTGCTGGCGATGGAGCAGGGCCTCGACCGTGATCCGACTTTGCTGGCGATGGCGCATCAGCGTCACGTGCGTTGCGCCCGCTGGGTGCTGGCGATCGCGGGGCTGGAAGCCGACGGCATGACCGGGCAAGCCCGGGCGCAAGGGCTGGGCGTCATTATCGGCCAAGCGCGATCGGCTTGGCGGGGCGATAGCGCCGGTGACTTCAACAAGACGATGGCCTCGCTCGACAAGAACCTCCGCCGGGCCGAAGAAATGTTCGGCCGCTGGGCGGGGTTTGAGGCCAAGCCGAAGCCAGACGAAGCTGGCGGCGCGGCGTGAGCGGCAGGCTCCACGCCGTCCGCGGCGAGGCCGCGCCGGATCGCAAGCCCATCGATCCCGAGCGCCTGATCGAAGGCGCGCCCGTCACCGAGACGCGGCTCGATTATGAGCGGGATGAAACCACCTATGCTGGCGAGTGGAGCGCTGGCGTTGGCGCTTGGCGCGTCAGCTATGACGAGTGGGAGTTCTGTCACGTGCTCGAAGGCGCCTGCGAACTGACGCCGGATGGCGGCGCGCCGCAGCACTACGCAGCGGGCGACAGCTTTATCGTCGAGCCGGGTTTTGTCGGCGTCTGGCGCGTGCTTGAGCCGATGCGGAAGCGTTTTGTTGTGCGTATCGGCTGACATTCGACTGCAATTCGCAGGCGCGTAAACCTTTTGGTTAGCTCTTATTTACGCTTGCAGCGCAATGATTGACGCGCATTAGCCATGAGGCGCCTCATGTTTGTGATCGATCTCAGCGATATGAAGTCTTGGTTGGCTCGCGCGGCCGACGCGCAATGGCGCGTCCTGGCCGGCTGCGCGTTCATGGTCCTGGCGATGGCCTCGATCCAGTACGACGAGTTGATCGCCCCGGAAGTCAGCCGTGTCTCCGACGGTTGGTCGACGGTTGCGACCGATCTCAGCCGGAAAGTCGCGAGCTTCTCGCTCTAGCCTTCGCGCTTCATCCGCTCGCGGCGGGCCAGTTCCGCCTTTGACGGGTTTTCGGCGCCGCGAATGGTGGTCGCCTGCACATCGCCATCTGGCACGTAGGTCGCCGAGATAAGACCGCTCGGCGAGACCTTGCTGTGCGTGAGCTTGTAGGCCGCTGCTTGGCTTGAGACGTCGAACAGCCGTTTGCCGCGGCCGAGCAGCACCGGGAAGGTGAAGACGCGGATTTCGTCCACGAGGCCGGTGGCGAGCAGGGTGTGCACGAGTTCGGTGCTGCCTTGCGTGATCAGTGCTGGTCCATCGCTTTGCTTCAACTTGGCGACGTCCTTTGCGCCGTCGTTCAGAACCACCGTCTTGTCCCAGCTGGTGTCGACGTCGCCGGAACGCGTCGCGACGTATTTGGTGAGGCGGTTGAACTGCTTGGCGATCTCGTCATCCGGCCCGCCTTCGGCATAGGGCCAGTGCGCCGCGAAAATCTCGTAGGTCTTGCGGCCGAGCAGAAGATCGTAGGGTTGGCCGAATAGTGCGCCAACTTCCTCGCCGAACACTGGATCGGTGTCAGCCATCGGGGCGACCCAGCCGCCGTGTTTGAAACCGCCGGTGGGATCTTCGTCCGGCCCGCCGGGCGCCTGCATGACGCCGTCCATGGACACGAAGGCGCCGACGATGACTTTCCGCATGGGTCATTCTCCTTAGTTTGATCCGAGGACGAACGGCCCGCTTCCGATCCGACATCCGTTCCACATTAACGTCTTGGCGAGCAGTGCGCTCCCATGATTACCGCAATGGCGCAGCATTATGATCTCATCGTCATCGGTTCTGGCCCGGCCGGGCGGCGCGCGGCGGTGCAGGCGTCCAAGCTGAAGAAAAGCGTGCTGGTGGTGGAGCGCGGGCGGCGCGTCGGCGGCGTTTGTGTTCACACCGGAACGATCCCGTCGAAGACGTTGCGCGAGACGGTGCTGAACCTCTCCGGCTGGCGCGAGCGCGGTTTCTACGGTCGCGCACACCGCAACAAGCAGGACATCAGCGCCGAAGATTTGCGCCGCCGCCTCGCCATCACGCTCGACCATGAAGTGGAAGTGCTGGAGCACCAGTTCGCGCGCAACAGCGTCGCTTGCGTCGCCGGCGCGGCGCGGTTTCTCGGCCCGCACGCGATCGAGGTTACCGGCGACAATGGCGAGATCCGCCACTATCACGGCGACCGCGTCATCGTCGCCGTCGGCACCCAGCCGTTCCGGCCGGCTTACATCCCGTTCGATGGAGAAAGTATCGTCGACGCGGATGAAATTCTCGATCTAAAGCGGCTGCCGCGCTCGCTCGCCGTCATCGGCGCCAGCGTTATCGGCATCGAGTACGCGACGATCTTCTCGGCGCTCGACGTCAAGGTGACGGTGATCGAGCCCGGCGAGAGTTTGCTGGGCTTTGTCGACCGCGAACTGGTCGACGAATTCATTCACGATCTGCGCGACCGGGGCGTTAGCCTCCGCTTTAACAGCAAGGCCCGTAGCGTCGAAAAGCTCGGCGATTCGTGCGTCGTGCAGCTAGAGGATCAGCGTCAGATCATCGCCGACATGGTGCTATTCGCTGCCGGACGCAGCGGTGCGACCGAGACGCTGAATCTGGGCGCCGCCGGCCTCGCTGCAGATGAGCGCGGCCGCATCGCCGTCGACAAAGCGACGTTCCGCACGACGATCCCGCACATCTACGCTGCCGGCGACGTCATCGGCTTTCCCAGCCTCGCCTCGACATCGATGGAGCAGGGGCGCATCGCCGCTTGCCACGCCTTCGGCGAAAGTGCGCACGCGCCGCCGGAATTTTTTCCGTATGGCATTTACTCGGTGCCCGAGATTTCCACCGTCGGCATGACTGAAGAGCAGGTGCGCGAGAAATCGATCCCTTACGAGACCGGCATCGCCCGTTTCCGCGAGACCTCGCGCGGCCACATCATGGGGCTCAACTCCGGCTTCATGAAAATGATTTTCGCGCTGGAGACGCGCCGCTTGCTCGGCGTTCACATCGTCGGCGAAGGCGCGACCGAACTCATCCATATCGGCCAAGCTGTGCTCAATCTCGGCGGCGGCTTGGACTACTTCGTCGAGAACACGTTCAACTACCCAACGCTGGCGGAAGCCTACAAAATCGCCGCGCTTGATGCCTTCAACCGCATGCCGGTGCGTCAGCCGAGCGTAAGTGCGTTCGCCGATCTCGCAGAACGGCTAGCGCGCGCCTAACGCGACGGGCGTTCTTCTCCCATCACGGTGACGCGTTCGACGATGCGTTCGTGCGGCCAGTAATCGAGCACGCCGTAATGCTGGGTAGCGCGGTTGTCCCAGAAGGCGATGGCGTTTTCGCCCCAGCGGAAGCGGATCTGATATTCGGGCGCCTTCACCCGATCGAGTAGGTAAGCGAGCAGCTTTTCGGCTTCGTCGTCCGGCAACCCCAGAATGCGCGCGGTGAAAACGTGATTGACGAAGAGATGCTTCTCGCCCGTCTCCGGATGGCGGCGCACCACTGGATGGATCATCAGCGGATACTCGGCGCGCAATTGCGCGGCTTTCTCCGGCGTGACGCGATAGCCGTACGAGCGGATGATGTCGTGCTCGGCGTCGAGGATATCGATCTTGGCTTTCACCTCGGGCGGCAAGTCAGAATAAATGGCCGCGGTGTCGGCGAAGATGGTGTCGCCGCCAAAGGCCGGCATTTTCCTCATGCGTAAAATGCCGCCCATGGAGGGCTTCTCGCGGAAGGTGACGTCGGTGTGCCACTTATTGGCGGGCCGCGCGATCGGGTAGAGCTTGTCGCTGATCTTCATGCCGTCGGCGGCTTCGATGAAGAGGATTTCCGGAAAGCCCGGCACGGTTGCGGTAACAGGATGGCCTTCGAGGTCGCCAAAATAGCGACCGAAGCGCACGTGATCTGCGTAAGAGATGTCCTGATCGCGGAAGAAGATCACCTTGTGCTGCAGCAGCGCCGCGCGGATGGCGGCGACTTCAGCTTGGGTCAGCGGCTTGGTGAGATCGACGCCGCTGATCTCTGCGCCGAGCAGCGGGCCGGACGGCGCTACATTGATCGCCGTCTCGGCGCTTGGGCGCACGGCGTTCGCTAAATTGCCATCCATGTCGCTTCCTCGGATACTCAACTGGGATAATGTAGATTGAATGCGCCCGCGCCAAGTCGCGGGGCTGCCCAGATACGGATAGCTTTGCGCGTTGCGCGGGCGCCTAGGTGCGAGCAAGGTAGGCGATGCAGTCACGCAAATTGCCGGTGCTCAACGTCGCGCCCCTCCGCGAAAACGACGAAAAAGCCCTGCGCCATATAGCGAATGAAATCGCCGCCGCGTGCCGGGACACCGGCTTCTTCTACGCTATCGATCACGGCGTCAGCTCCGACACATTAGGAGAGCTAAACGAAGCCAGCAGAAAATTCTTCGCGTTGCCTGAGGCGCGGAAGATGGAGATTGCGATGGCGAAAGGCGGTCGCGCGTGGCGCGGCTACTTTCCCGTCGGCGGCGAACTCACTTCCGGCAAGCCAGATCGCAAGCAGGGTTTATACTTCGGCGAAGAGTTGGGCGAGGGCGATCCGCGCGTCGCGGCTGGCTTGCCGCTGCACGGCGCCAATCTCTTTCCTGAAGATGTGCCGGAGCTGAAGCCGGCGGTGCTGCGCTTCATGGATGAAGCGACGGCTGCAGCACATGCGATCATGGAGGGCGTCGCGCTCAGCCTCGGGCTCGACGCGCAATACTTTCGCCGCACCTACATCGCGCAACCGACGTTGCTCTTCCGCGTGTTCGAATATCCGGCCGGCGATGCCGAGAATTGGGGCGTTGGCGAGCATACCGATTACGGCTTGCTGACCTTGCTGGCGCAGGACGAGCATGGCGGTCTGCAAGTGCGCACGCCGCAAGGCTGGATCGATGCGCCGCCAATCCCTGGCGCGCTCGTCTGCAATATAGGCGACATGCTCGATCGGCTCACCGGCGGGCTCTACAAATCGACGCCGCACCGCGTGCGCAATGTCAGCGGCAAGAGCCGGCTCTCGTTTCCGTTCTTCTTCGATCCGGGTTGGAACGCCGAAATCGTGCCGCTTCCGCAAACCAACGCGCGCGATGACAGTGGCGAGCGCTGGGACCGCGCCAACGTCCACGACTGGAGCGGGACGTATGGGGACTATCTGCTCGGCAAAGTGGCGAAGGTGTTTCCTGAGCTGGCCGAGTCGGTCGGCTAGCTCGTCCCGCCGCTTAGGGCTGCGCCGGCATCATCTCCACCAGTGCGCCGCCCACAGACATCGAAATCTGCGGGAAGACGTCGCGCAAGGAAGCGTCGACGCTGGAATAGAGCGGGTTGGCGGGCGAGAGCGGGCCGACGCGCAGCGCCACGCGCGAGGGCTTCAGTGCGCCGGCGCTCTTCACCAGATCGACCATAAACGGCAGCCGTGAGCCGCCGCCAGCCAGCACGACATCGACGACATCGGCGCCGGCCGCTTCGGCGCGCTCGATCACGCGCTGTAAGCTGGCTGCCACGGTGTTGCGGAGCGCCGTCAGATAGGTGCGGAAGTTTGGGTCTTCCATCAGCTCGTTGGCGCGGATGGTGGTGGCCATCCAGCCGGTCTTTAGCGAGCATTTGCCGGTAGCGAACAATTCGCGCTTCAGGTCGCGGGCCGAGAGCACCGCCGTGCGCAGCAATTTGACTTCGTCTTCGCGGTTTTTCTCGCCGCCGCGTTTGCGGATGTAGAGCTCAACCAGAATGCGGTCGATCTCGTCGCCGGCAAGCGCGCTGCACTGGCGCGCTTCCTTGATCTCGCTCAGCGCCGGCGGATCGGTGCGTTCGTCAAACTCGAACGCCGCCATGTCTACGGTGCCGGCGCCCATGTCGAACACCAGCACGTAACGTGTTGGCGCATTGGTGAAGGCGAGGGCGGTGGCGGCGGCGGCGTGCGGTTCGAAGATGCCGGTTTCCAGTAGGCCGTTGCCGGGCTGCGCCGCAGCTTTGTCGAGCGCGTCCTTGCACTGGGCGATGGAGATGCCTTCACCGGTGAGGAAGAGATTGCCGAGACGCTGCGAGACGGCGGCGGCTTCGTTGAAGATGGCTTCGAACGTCTTGTCGACGCCTGTGCCAGGACGCCAAACCGGGCTCGTGTAGCGGCGGCGCGCATTGGCGACCGCGTTCGGAATGTTCGGCGCAAGATCGATCGCTTCGCGGATCAGCTGATCGAGGAAGGCGAGGTAGAGCACCAAAGCGTCGCGAGCCTTGAACGTGCCGGTCGGATCCATGGACGGGCGCAGCTTTGCCGCCAGCGCCGCATTCGGGTCGGTGGCGCCGAGCACGGTCTTGAACGAGAGCAGTGGATCGCGGGCGCTGTCGACGCCGCGTCGCGCATGCTCGAGCGCAGCCGGGCCGAAATACATGCGGCCTTCGTCGACGTAGAGAACGGACGGCGTCAACAACGGATGTTCTGCGCGCGAAATGGCGCCGATCGGAAGAGGCTTCACGCCGACTTCGAGCGGCAGCATCGGGTCCAGGCAGATGCTCGCCTTCGACAGCGCCGTGCCGAAGTCGATACAAATCCGGGCGCGGTCGTACCGTTTGCTTTCGCCGTCATCCATTGCGTTTGCGCCCGTCCTCGCGCCCACCTTGTCCGAGCCGCCAGCCTTAAGTCCAAGTCCGCCGCATGGGAAGCGTCGCGGCGCAGCACCCCGATTTACTCACAAGGGCGACCGGTTATCTAGGCCGCGGCAACCGCAAAGTGGCGCGCAGGCCGCCGAGCGGGCTTTGGCTGAGGTGGATATCGCCGCCATGGCTGCGGGCGACGTCGCGGGCAATGGCCAGGCCCAGACCGACGCCCTTCTGGTTGCGCGAGCGGGTGGCGTCGAGGCGGGAGAAGGGGCGGAAGGCTTCCTCATAGAGCTCCTCCGGGATGCCTACGCCGTTGTCATCGACGCAAACCAGCACCGCGTTTTCCTCGCCCTTGACCGTGATCCGAACTTTGTCCCCGTGCGCGACGGCGTTGTCGATCAGATTGGCGAGGCAACGTTTGAGTGCGCGTTCGCGGCCTGCGGTGGCGGTGTCGCCGGTGACTTCTACATCAACGTCGCCGCCGCGATTGCGCGTGGCTTCAGCGACGATCGCTTGCGCCAGCGGACCCAGATCGACCTGCGCCGGCGCTTCCTCGGCGAGGCCCTGGGCGAACGCGAGATATTCGTCCAGCGTCGCTTCCATGTCGGCGAGATCGGCCTTGGCGTCCTCGATTTCTTGCGACGGCGGCATCAGCGCGAGTTGCAACTTCAAGCGCGTCAGCGGGGTGCGCAGATCGTGGCTGACGCCGGCCAGCAATTGCGAGCGCTGTTCGATGTGGCGAGAGATGCGCTCGCGCATGTCGAAGAATGCGTTGGTGGCGCCGCGAACTTCGCGCGCACCGCGGACGCGGAAACGGCCGGCGTCTTCGCCGCGTCCAAATTGCTCCATCGCGTCGGCGAGCTGTTCGATCGGCCGCACCTGGTTGCGGATGAAGATGATCGACGTGATGATGAGGAACAAGGTCGCGCCCGCAATCCAGAACACGAACAGCGGACCGGAGCGCGCCTGTAGGCGATCACGGAATGCTTTCAGTTGCAGCACGCCGTTGGCGGTTTCGACGCGGATGATGACTTGCGGGCCGGGGCAGGTGCTGTCGTACCAGACGTCGCGGCCAATCTCCTGCGTCAGCGCGCGTAAGAAGTGGCGATCGAGCGATGAACCCCAAGGGCGGCAGCGGCGCTGTTCTAGCGGCGCATCGGGCTGCAACTGAATTTCCAGGCGCAGCGGCCGCAGCGCTAAAGCTTGCAAATCCGCCAGCGTTTCTGGCGACGGGTTGCGCTCATAGAGCTGAATGATTAGCGCCACGTCGGCGGCGACGCCTTGGCTCATGCGTTTTGAGGTCGCCTGCCAGTGATCGTCGAGGAAGACGAGCGTGATGATCAGCTGCAGCAGGGCCGCCGGGGCCACGATGATCAGCAGCGTGCGCCAATAGAGCCCCTTCGGCAGGATGTCGCGCATGCGGTACTTGGGCTTCGCCATCAGTCGGCCGCCAACCTGTAGCCAACGCCGCGGACGGTTTGCAGATAGATCGGCGCGCGCGCGTCAGCCTCGGTTTTGCGCCGAAGGCGCGTCACTTGCACGTCGACCGAGCGCTCAAGCCCGGCGCCGGTACGCTTGGCCAATTCCTCGCGGCTCACCACTTCACCTGGCCGCGCCGCGAGCACGCGCAATAGCGACACTTCCGCTTCCGTCAGCCGCACCAGCGCGCCGTCACGCGTGAGTTCGCCGCGCGTGCTGTTGAAGCTGAACGGCCCGAAGGTAAGCACCTCCGGCGCCTCGCCGCGATTGGCGACCGTGCGGCGCAGGATGGCGTTGATGCGCAGCGCTAGCTCCGCCGGCTCGAAGGGCTTGGCCACATAATCATCGGCGCCGATCGACAGCCCGCGGATGCGATCTTCGGCCAGTCCGCGCGCGGTCAGCAGTACGATCGGCACCTTCGATGTGCGGCGCACGCTCTCGGCTAGTGAAAAGCCGTCCTCGACCGGCATCATCACGTCCAGAATGAGCAGATCGAAATCCATGCTGTCGAGCAGCTTGCGCGCCGCACTCGCGTCCGCCGCCGCCGATACCCGCGCCCCAGCCTGGGAGAGGTAGCGCTTGAGCAATTCGCGAATGCGGTCATCGTCGTCCACCAGCAGCAGGTGGGGCGGCCGGTCGAGCGCGTCGAAGGCGGGCGCGGTGGTCACGTGCGGCAGGCCCCATGCCAACGGCGCATGCGAGGCGAGTTTGCCCTCGAAATGGGCATAAGATGGGCATAGATATCCACACTCAATGCGGCTTGGTTGACAGGCATGTCGCGCAACACTGAATATCCTAAAAAACCAACCCGGGCGCGGACGGACCATCCCACCCACGCCACGGCTCGGCAAGGGCCGATGATAGCAGGAGGAATGCATGGCGCAGCCTTTCGACGCGCGCGACGGCTGGATGTGGATGGACGGGGAAGTCGTCCCGCACCGCGACGCGCGTGTGCACGTCCTCACCCACGCTATGCACTATGCCTCAGCCGTGTTCGAAGGCGAGCGCGCTTATGACGGCGTCGTTTTCAAAAGCCGCGAGCACAGCGAACGCTTGCACAAGTCGGCGAACGTCCTCGGTTTTAAGCTTCCGTTTAGCGCCGAAGAGATCGACCGCGCCAAGGCCGAGCTGATCGTCAAACAGAACATGCCGAACTGCTATATTCGCGCCATCGCCTGGCGCGGCTCCGAGCAGATGGGCGTCTCGGCCAAGCGCGATGATGTGCATGTCGGCATCGCCGCGTGGGAGTGGGGCGATTATTTCGCCGACAAGATGAAGGGCGTGCGCTTGATGATCGCGCCGTGGCGCCGGCCTGCGCCGGATACGGCGCCATCCAATTCGAAAGCCGCTGGCCTCTACATGATCTGCACGCTCTCGCGCCACGCCGCCACCGACGCCGGCTTTGACGACGCGATGATGTTCGACTGGCGCGGTCAGATCGCCGAAGGCACCGGCGCCAATATCTTCTTTGTGCGCGAGGGCGTGTTGCATACGCCGACGCCGGATTGCTTCTTGAACGGCATTACGCGCCAGACGGTGATCGGTCTGGCGCGGCAGCGCGGCATTGAAGTGATCGAGCGTGCGATCTGGCCGAACGAGCTGGCGACGTTCAGCGAAGCCTTCCTCACCGGTTCCGCCGCCGAGATCACGCCGATCCGCGAAATTGCCGGCCTCGGCTTCAAGCCAGCAGCGCTGACCGAGCAATTGCTGCACGATTTCGCGGCGCTCACCCGCCGCAAGAACGCTGCCGCGTAATCGACGCGAAAATTCTGCGAAATGTCCGCTGGTTCCGTACGTCAGCGCGGAACTAAACAGGCGACCCCCCGTTACCGGTCGAGCTTTCTCGACCGGAGGGACGTCTATGGTCGCCTACAGATTTGATCCTGATTACACCACGACAGGGCGTCACTACGCGCACCCGCTCATTCACTGGCAGACGATTATAGCCGGCTCTGTCGCCGCGATTGCTGTCGGTTTTCTGCTGAACGTGCTCGGGCTCGCCATCGGCGCGTCGGCGTTCAATCCCTATGAGATCAGCACGCAGGACGAAGTCATCAGCGTTGGCGGCGGTCTCTACGTGATCTTCGCGCAGCTGGTGGCGTTCCAAATCGGCGCCTACATCGCCACGCGCGGCGCGCGCTATCCCGATCATTTCGGCGGTCTGCTAACTGGCTTTCTGGTGTGGAGCCTCGCCGTCGTTGCCGCTGTGGTCATTGCGACCGTCACCGCGAGCGGCGCTGTCAGCGGCGACTCGTTGCCGTCAGGAGTAGCTGAAACCATCGGAGAACTGAGCGACGCGACGGACGGCCAAGGCGCCAATGCAAGTGATCTCGCCACTGCCGGTGACACCGCCGACGCACTTGCCGCCATTTCGTGGTGGACGGTCGGGGCGCTTTCGCTTGGCCTTGCCGGCTCTATCGCCGGCGGTTGGCTGGGTTCGCATCACCCGAAATGGGAAGGCCGTCCGCGGCTCGAAGACAGCGCGCCCTATCAAACCACGCCGAAGATTTGAGGAGAATGCATCATGGAAGAAATGGGCAAAGGTTGCGTTCTCATGCTCCTCGGCATCCCGCTGCCGATCATCATTCTACTTTTCTTGTTCGGTGTGCTGAACTGAGAGGCTAGATCAAACCCCACTCCGTCGGCACGACACCGATGATGGTGGCGCTGGAGACGGTGAAACCGTTCATCACCCAAAGCGCCAACGTGCCGTCATCGTTTCGCAAGATGATGTCGTCCTTACCGTCACCGTTATAGTCGCCGATATCGGCGACACTCCAGGCAAGAGGGGCGCCGCCAACGATGGCTGCGCCCAATTGGGTCGTCCCGTCCATGCGCCATTCGGCGAGGCCGCCATTGACGGTGCTGCGCCACAGGATATCGGCGCGGCCGTCGCCATCGAAATCACCGAGACCGGCGATCTGCCATTCGTTCGGAACGACTTGAATGATGGCGGCGCTGGTTTGGGTGACGCCATTGGTGGTCCAATGCGCCAGCGTGCCGTCGGTGTGGCGGAGCAGGATATCGTCAGCGCCATCGCCATTAAAATCTGCGATGCCGGCTATGCTCCAAGCGAGAGGCGCACCCGAAATAATGTTCTGTCCGATCGGCGTCGAGCCGTTCATCAGCCACAGCGCGACGGCGCCGTTATTGGTATTGCGCCAAAGGAAATCGTCACGCCCGTCAAAGTTGAAGTCGCCGGCCCCCGCGAAACTCCATTCCACCGGAATGACGCCCGCGAACGCGGCTTGGCTCGATTGCGCGTCGCTCCAGATGTAGGCGACGCCTTCAGTGTTGCGCAATAGAATGTCGTCGCGCCCGTCGCCGCTGAAATCACCTGTCCCTTCGATCGCCCATTCGGGGCCGATGCCGCCGGCGATGGCGGCGGAGTTCTGTACCGCGCCGGTGATTTCCCAACTGACCACGGCGCCGTTGCTCGTGTGACGCCAGAGCAGGTCGCTAGTGCCGTTGCCGGAGAATGTTTGCTGGGCGTTGTCGAGGACGACGTTGCGATCGGTGAAATCTAGGATTTCGACGCCAGTCAGCGTGTCGACGCCTTCGACGCCGGCCGTGACCGTCCATGCTCCGCTTACGCTGCGCACCCAGCTCGCGCTGCTGGAAGCGAGCGCATAGCCGGCGGTGTCAATGCCCGTTCCGCCGTTCAGCGCATCGTTGCCGGCGTGGCCGTACATCGTGTCGGCCCCATCGCCGCCATTCAACGTGTCGGCCACGTCTTCCGCGCCGAACCCGGGCGTCAGCCGCCAGATCGTGCCGCCAATGCCAATGGCGTACAGCACGCCGTTGGCGCCGTTCACGAACTCCACCAAGCTCGACATCGAGACACCGGCAAGTTGTGAGGTGCGAAGCACGCCGCCAGTTTCGGCCGAATACGTCCACAGCCGGTTGCTGCCGAAGTCGGCGAACACATACTGGCCGACGAAGCTCTCGACGCCGCCGACATAAACTTCGCCGCCGGTGATGCTGATGCCGAGCGTGTGATTGTATTCGAATACCGGCAAAATCAGCGACGGATCGCCCGGTTGCGGCGTGCCGGGGCCGCCCGGCAGGAAGGGCAGCGAGCCTTCCATAATTCGCCAGCCGAGATTGGCGCCGCCGCCAGTGCCGACGGCGAAGAAGTTCACCTCTTCGCGTTCGCCTTGGCCCACATCGGCAATGTAAAAGTCGCCATTGCGCGGATCGAACGCGTTGCGCCACGGATTGCGCAAGCCGTACATCCAGATTTCGTCGGCTCCGTCGATGCCCACGAATGGGTTGTCGTCGGGGATGGCGTAGTTGCGGTTGCCGTCTCCGGGGAAGTCGTCGCCATCGATATCAATGCGCACGATCTTGCCGAGCAGCACGTTCAAATTCTGCGCAAAGTTCGACGGGTCGCCGCCGCCGCCGCCGTCGCCGGTGGCGATGTAGAGGTAGCCGTCGTCCGGCGAGAAACTGAGCCAGCCGCCATTGTGATTGGTGAATCCGGTTTGCTTCGGAATCTCGATGATGAGGGTCGACGTTGTATTGGCGACAGTGGGATTGGCCGAGCGCGTATATTCGCGGATTTGGATGTCGCCCTGCGGGTCGGTGAGATAGACGAAGAAGCGGCCGTTGGTTTCGTAGTCCGGGTGAAAGGCGAGGCCCAGCACGCCGCGTTCGCCGTCCGCATTGAACTCGCCATTCGGAATATCGAGGAAGGTGGTTCGGGCGCCGCTGCTTGCGTCGATGCGCCAGACGACGCCGGTGGCTTTCTCGACCACGTAGAGAAATCCGACCTCGCCCGGCGCCGTCGCTGCGCCGACCGGCTGCGACAACCCGGTGACGAAACTGCTGACCGTGATCGCGCTGCTGGCGCCGGCGCTGTGGCCATAAAGGATATCGTTGCCGGCACCGCCGTTGAGCGTATCGCCACCGCCATTGCCGGAGATGATGTCGTCTTCGCCGCCGCCCGTGAGCGTATTGGCCGTCTGGTCGCCGTTCAACGTCGTCATCTGCACCTCATCTGAGACGGCAATATAGACGCCGCGCAGCGCCCTGACAGGAGCCGGCGGATTATAGTTGAGACAGCTGGTTGGGGGGCCTCGTTAGATCAAGCCCCATTCCGTCGGCACCACCGCAACGATGTGGGCGCTGCTGACGCTGAAGCCGTTCATTACCCACAGCGCCACCGTGCCGTCATCGTGGCGCCAGATGATGTCGTCTTTGCCGTCGCCATTATAGTCGCCGATCTTTTCGACGTGCCATTCCAGTGGCGCGCCGCCGACGATGGCGGCGCCCAGTTGGGTGATGCCGTCCATGCGCCATTGGGCGAGGCCGCCATTGCCGGTATTGCGCCACAGAATATCAGCGCGGCCGTCGCCATCGAAATCGCCCAGGCCC
>Ga0163146_10000123_pt1 | contig 99154 bp, 82 predicted proteins | sample OliLakLV19MP7G1_FD_148648 | JGI IMG/M metagenome (GOLD analysis project Ga0163146, IMG submission 148648) | Freshwater microbial mat bacterial communities from Lake Vanda, McMurdo Dry Valleys, Antarctica - Oligotrophic Lake LV.19.MP7.G1 | ecosystem: Environmental > Aquatic > Freshwater > Lake >... | reverse complement strand
TCGCACCTTCATCGAGGGGCGCGTCAGCGTGGGGAATCAGCGCCGTCACTCGGCGTACATCAACGCCACGGACGAGACTCTGGGATACATGGACACCGGGACCGGGCTCCGGGGGGGATGGTGGGCGGCGCTGGCACAGCCGGGCAACCGCAACAGCCGCCAGGCGAAAGTTGACGCTACCCACTTTGCGCCCGACTGGTTCGGGTCCCACGAGCTGAAGATCGGAGCGTCGTACGAGTGGCTGATCAACGACGAGTTCCGGGATTGGAGAGCCGGTGCGCGTCGGATGCTGTTCTTCAACGGACAGCCCGACCGCATCGAGCTTAGCAATGCGCCGGTCACGCAGAACTCCAACGTCAACCAGCTCGGGCTGTACGCCCAGGATCAGTGGTCGGTCAACGGCCGGCTCACGCTGAACCTGGGCTTGCGCGCGGAATCGATCGAGGGCTGGTGGCCCGGGGGGCAGACCGGCGGTGCGAACTTCGCCGTCAAGGAGTTCCCTTCTCAACGCGACGTCGTGAATTTCAAGAACCTCGCGCCGAGGCTGGGGGTTGTGTACGACGTGGGGGGCGATCGGAAGACGGTGCTCAAGGGGACTTTCGGCCGTTACTACAATCAGGTGTATGTGAGCGAGTTCACCGCGTCTCAGCCGTATTCCGCCGGGTCGCAGGTGTATCGATGGGTCGACAGCAACGGGGACCGGCTCTGGCAGCAGGGCGAGCAGCGCGAGCTGATCAGCGATTCCACGGTGGCCAACCTGGGCCGCATCGATCCGGAGGTGAGGCAGTCTTACGTCCACAACATCACGCTGAGCCTGGATCGGGAGCTGTTGCCCGACGTCGCGGTCGGCGCAATGCTGATCTGGAAGAAGGAGTACGATCTCGCGGAGACGCTGAATGCAGCGCTTCCATTCGGCGCGGCGTACGTTCCGGTCACGTTGAGCAATCCGATCGATGGCGCGCCGATTACGATTTATGCGCTGAGCCCCAGCTTCAGAGGAATTCCTACACAGCGGTTGTACACGAACCCCGGGACCGGGACCTGTAGCTTCTGCCCGGAGCTCGAGCGTGGATACCGCGGGGTGCAGTTCACCGTGTCGCGAGGCATGAAGAATGGTTGGCAGCTGTTCGGCTCCTATCTCTACTCGCGGAACGACGGAAATAAGGGGACGGGGCATACCGAGGCGCAGGGGAACGTCTTCACCAACCCGAACAGCCTGGTCAACGCATTCGGTCGTCTGACCTTCGATCGGCCGCACCAGATCAAGGTCCACGGCACCTACAAGCTGCCAAAGGGGGGTGTGTCGTTCAGCGGAAGTTATACCGGGCTGTCAGGCCTGCCGTGGGCCCGGCAGGTCCGTTTCCTGCGCAGTGCGTCACCACTCGTGATCGTGGAGACCTCCATCTCCGTGAATGGAGAGCCGATAGGCGCACAGCGGCTCGATTTCCTGCACAACGTGAACCTGCGCGCCGAGAAGGAGTTCCATCTGGGCGCCAACCGTAGGCTGGGAGTGATCCTCGACCTCTTCAACGTCTTGAACGCCAGCACCGTGACCGGCCTGCAACAAACACGGATCGACCATCCCGATTTCGCCAAGCCGGGCGAGATCGCCCTCGCCCGTGCGCTTCGCGTCGGCGCGCGGTTCGAATTCTAGGCCGGGCGACGGGAAGGAGGTCCTGATGCTTATGCCCAACGTCGGAGGCAGGCTGATGCATTGTGGTGTCCTGACGCTCGCGCTGGCGGTCTCGGCTGTGGATTCCCAGGTCGGGCGCGAGGGGGGAGGCACCTTCTCGTGGGGACACGCTACGCCAGCCGAAATGGGTATGGACGCCGCGAGCCTGCGGCAGGCGCGCGATTACGCGATGTTCGATCGAGCGGATCCGCACCAGGGCGGCTCGGGGTTCATCACGCGCCGGGGAAAACTAGTCCTGGCATGGGGCAGCCCAGCGCAGCTGTACCAGGTGAAATCTGCCTCGAAGGCGATTGGTGTGACGGCGCTCGGCGTAGCTATGCAGGATGGGCGCATGAGCCTCACCGACCGGGCAAAGGGTTTCCATCCGAGACTCGGGCTCCCCCCCGGTGCGAACGCCGCCGCTGGATGGCTGGACAAGATGACGATCCTCCAGCTCGCCACCCAGACGGCCGGGTTCGATCGCGGGCACGGCTTCGAAAAGCTCCTGTTCGAGCCCGGCACGAGCTGGGCGTACACCGATGGCGGGCCGAACTGGCTGGCTGAATGCATCACCCTCGAGTATCGCGAGGATGTAAAAGCGCTGTTGTTCGAGCGCGTGTTCACCCCACTCGGCATCACCGAAGCGGATCTTACCTGGCGCGACAGCTATTACCGACCGGACCTGATCGAGGGAATCAAGCGACGGGAGTTTGGCTCGGGTATCCGCGCCAACATGGACGCGTTGGCGCGGATTGGATATCTCTACCTGCTGGGTGGCGAGTGGCAGGGCCGGCAGATTCTGCCCAAAGCGTTCGTCGAGGCGGTACAGAGGACGCCGCCGAGCGTGAAGGGGCTACCGTTGTACCGCGAAGGGAGCCCGGGCGCCTCGAACCACTATGGACTGTTCTGGTGGAACAACAATGACGGGGCAATGCCGGGAGTCCCGCGCGACGCCTTCTGGGCGTGGGGCGGGATGCAGGGCCGCGACACCGAGACTCTGATCGTCGTCATCCCCAGCCTCGAGATCGTCGTCGCTCGCTCCGGGACAGGCTGGGGCGATGGCAGCATCGACTACAAGTTCCTCACGCCGTTCATTGCGCCGATCGCCGGATCGGTAGCAACCCCGCCGCGGTCGTAGGCGGCCGGCTTCGCTGCTCCGTGGGGGTCCTCTGGGGTTAGCGAAGGCTGCCGGTTGGCGCCGCTGCAAGCGCCTTCAGATATCGATCGAAAAACGCGACGATGCGGCGGTAGGCGTCGAGTTGGTGGACGGGATCCGCGACACCATGGGCCTCGCCCGGGTAGATCTTCGCTTCGTAGACCTTGTGCTGACGCTCGAGCTCGTCGATCAGCCGGTAGGTGAATTCGATCACGACGTTGCGATCGGCGTCGCCGTGGAGGACCAGGAGCGGCGCCCGCAGGTCGCCGATCGAAGTCATCGGCGAGATACGGTCATAGAGCGCGGGATCCTCTGCTTCCGTCGCGCCGATCTGGTACGCGTTGTAGTGATCCGCGAACGGGCTCCTCTTGTCGGTGGGGCCGGCCAGGTCCACGCCGGCAGTGAACAGACCTGGAGTCTTTGTCAGCGCCAGCAGCGCCTGATATCCCCCGAAGCTCAAGCCAAGCACGCCAACACGCTGCGGATCGACGAACGGCTGCGCCCGTATGAACCCCGCCGCCGCTTTCACGTCGTCGAACGTCTTCGTGCCCCACGCGCCGCGCTGCGCCTCGCGGAACGCTCGACCGTAGCCTGAGCTGCCCCGCTGGTCCACGAGCAGCATGACGTAGCCTGACTGCGCGAGGTAGTGGAGGAACGGATTCCAGTGATCGTAGAACTGGCCGTAGCCGTTTGGATGAAGGTTGACGATCGCCGGGAGCCGCTCGCCGGGCCGCAGCCCCGCCGGCGTCACCAGGAAGCCCGCAATCTCGAGCCCGTCGACGGAAGGGAACCGGACGCGCCGGACGTCGGCGCAATGCTCCCGGCGGAAAGCGACATGGGACGAGGAGGTCAGGCGGCGGGGCTCGCCGCCGGCCGGCTTGAGGTACAAGTCGGGGGGCGACCAGGCGTTTTCGTACGAGTAGATCATCGACCCGTCAGGAGTCCAGCCGACTTCGTGATGCTGGCCACCGCCGGAAGCGACCGTCTCGACCGACCCATCGGCCATCGAGAGCGCTACGAGGTCGAAGCTCCCCTCCCGGTTGACCGACGTCAGTAACCGGCGGCCGTCGCGCGACCACACGGGCTGGACCGTCCAGTGCGGCGACGCCGTGTCGTGCGGCCCCGTGTCGAACTCGTGCGCACCGCTGCCGTCCGGCCGCATCGTCCAGACGTGGACGTAACCGGTGCGGTCCGAAAGGAACGCGATCTGACGGCCGTCCGGCGACCAGCGGGGCGCGAAGTGATCGAACGCGTCGGGCGGGGTCAGGCGGACTGGCGGGCCGCCCCGTGCGGGCGCGCTGAAGATCCCCTTCGAGTAGTACTCGTCCGGGCGCCTCGCCACGAAGAGCAACGATTCACCGTCGGTCGACCACTGCGGGTCGTCTTCGAGGTCCGCACTATCGGTAACTTGTCTCAGCCCTGGCCGCTCGCCGTCGACGCTGGCGATCCAGAGGTCAGTCCTGCCTCCACGGCTCGACACGAACGCAACGTGTCGCCCATCGGGCGCCCACGTCACGTCGCGGTTACGGGCCCCGTCACTGGTGATGCGAGTGGTGATACCGTCGGCTACGTCCACGACCCACAGGTCGTCTTCGCTTTCGAAGGCGACGCGGCGGCCGTTTGGGGAGAAGACCGGGCCGATCTTCGCGAACGGGCCGGAAGTGAGCCGTCGGATTTCGCCGGTAGCCACCGAGAGGACTCGCAGGTTGTTCTCATCGCCGAAGCGGGGGACAGTCGGGAATCCGAAGTAGTGACCCGCCAGCGAGAACGACACCTGAGCGCCGTCTGGCGCGATCACGAAGTTCCCGAGCGTTCGCACCCGCACGATCTGCTCGAGCGTGAACCGGGGTTGATGGTGGTCTTGGTCAGCCAGCTCCCCTCGGCGCCAGGTCCGGAACTCCTGGGCCAGCTTGACGATTTCCGGCGGAGTGGCGGCTCGGGCGCCCGGTGCCCCCTGCGCGCGGACCGCGCAGCCGCCGAGCATCAGTCCCAGGAACGCTGCCACCGCTCTCATGCTGCTCCCCTCCTTGCCATTGCCAGCGGCGATCACCACATCGCCGATCCGGCCCGGCGAGCTCGTTCACTACTTTGGCGCTTGTGTTGTATGCCACCCGGAGTCCATCACAAAGGGACAGTCGGGCTGCGAATGGCCAACTGTCCTGTCGCGCCCGCGTGCGCCGGCGGCTAGACTCACGCCCCGATGCCCGGCCACGCGCTCATTCATCTCGTCGCCGACTGTCTCCCCTGCTTGAGCGAGCGCGGACCGGTGTGGACTGCGCCGCGCGTGCCGCAGCGCAGCGGCAGGGGCTACCGGACAGGCGCCAGTGCTTCGAGGCGCTGAAGCGCGACGACTGGCCCGTTCTTCGCGCTGGACAATGTGCTTCTCTCCCCCCATTGCGCCGATCACGTTCCAGGGTGGCTCGACCGGGCCATGAACACCTTCTGGGAGAACCTCGCCCGCTTTCGCTCGGGAGAGGAGTTTGAAAGCACGGTCGACGTCTCCCGGGGCTACTGAACGCATCCGCGGCGAGTTCTCGCCGCCAGCAGGACAGAGTGCGAGATCGGGTGGCGACTGTCCCTTGCCGCCTCGCGGCAGGTGAGAGCAGACTGTCCGGAGGTTCAAACGCGCGGGTCGGGGCTGCCGCGCACACAAAGAGGGAGCAGCAGCATGAGAGGTTTCATTCTTTTCGGACTCGTACTTTGTAGCTCGACCCTGCTGGCCCAGGGGAGCTCTTCGCCGGAAACGCCACCGGAACTCCTGAAGCTGGCCCGGGAGTTCCGCAATTCGCAGCGCGCCGAAGGCTCCGACTTTGCGGCCAAAGTGGCCGAGGAACGGCGCGCCCTCCCTGAATGGCGGAGAAAGTTCGAAGCGCTGAAGCGGGACGACTGGCCCGTTCCGGTCAAGGTCGACTATCTCGTGCTTCAGTCCGAACTGAACGAGCTCGACTTCGACCTGAACATCACCCGCGAGGTTTCGAGAAACCCCGACTACTACCTCGAACAGGCCGTGCGCGGCGTGACCCGTCACATCGGTGGGCGCTATCAGGCTGGCCCCGGAGTTCCCGTCCCCTACGACGCGAAGCGCTCCGACGCCATCCTCGACGGTCTCCGGCGCACCAGCGGAATCGTCGAACAGGCCAAGAAGAATCTCACCGAGGCCGTGCCGGAGATGGCCGACATGGCCATCGAGCGGATGGAGAACGTGCGTCGCAATTACGGCGAGTTTGCGAAAGTCGTGGGCGTTCACATGCCAGAGGCGCAGCGTTCAGCCCTCGCCGGCGTCGCCGACGAGGCGGGCGCCGCCCTCGAAGGGTATCGGGAGTGGCTCACCGCCAACCGTCCCCGGTTTACGGCTCCCTACGTGTGGGGCAAGCAGAACTTCGAGTGGTACGTGAAGCGCGTGCTCATGATGCCCTATGACAGCCAGCAGCTTCTGACCATGGCCGAGATGGAGCGTGACCGCGGGTGGATGTTCCTCCAGTACGAGCGGCAGAAAAACCGTCATCTGCCGCCCCTCGACGTCATCCAAGCGGCCGCGAAAACCAACGCTGAGTACTCGGAGTGGAAAGAGGCGACCGACGTGCTCTCCCGTCTCTGGGCGGAGGACAACCGGCTTTTCACGAAGCCCGACTACGTCGGCCACATGCGCGACGAGGACGGCGGGGTGTGGATTGAGCCCTTCGGCATGATGGGCTTCCCGAAGGCGGCCAAGGCGTTGGGCACCAAAACCGAGTTCATGATGGCTCCGGATCACTGGTTCTCCAAGATCTACTGGGAGCTCGGGCATCGGATCGATCCCGCGACCAACCATCCCCATTCCGACTATCCCGGGCACACCTTTGAGGGAGCGGTCAGCCAGCGCAATGCCCGCGAAATTCGGCGCGGCCATCGTAGCCGGGGCGACGCATGGACCTACTACATGGAAGAGGTTCAGCTTCAGACCAACTACCCCTTCGTTCGAGGTCCGAGAATCCGCGAATGGATGTACGGACTCCACATCATGCGCGCCGAGCGTGTTTACACCGCGGTGAAGTTCGCCGATGGTTCGATGACCCCGAAAGCCCTCGTCGACCACATGATGAAGTGGACCCCCTGGATGGAGCCCCATGTGGCCCGCAAGCACGAAGTCTGGCGCAAGTTCACGGATCCGGCGCAGGTCATGACCTACCAGGTGGCGCGCTCCCAGGTCTACAAGCTCCTCGGCCAGCGCATGCGCGATCTCGGTGATCGTTTCGACCTCGCCGCGTTCCATGACCAGCTTCTGGCCACCGGACAGATTCCGATCTCCCTCGCCCACTGGGAGATCGCGGGCAGCTACGACGAGATTGCCTACCTGTGGAAACACGAGCCGCTGCCGGTTCCCCCCGCGGCTCCCAAAACGACGAAGAAGTAGAGGCGAAGAAATGAACATGACCAGAAGACTGTCTTTCCTGTTTCTTATCGCCGCGGCTCTCGTTTCCGCGCTCCCCGCGTTCGCCCAGACGGTGACGGGCACGATCATCGGCCGCGTCATCGACGATTCGGGGGGCGTCCTCCCCGGAGTGACTGTCACCATCGCCAGTCCACAGCTCATCGGAGGCATGCAGTCGCGCGCCACCAGTGGCACGGGCGAGTACCGCTTTCCGGCCTTGCCTCCCGGCACCTACACCGTCACCTTCGAACTCCAGGGTTTCGCGCCCTCGAAGACGGAAGGTGTGGCCATGGGCGCGGGGTCGACCGCCAGCGTGGACGCTCGCCTCAAGCCAGCACAGTTGCAGGAGACGGTCACGGTCGAGGGTAGTTCGTCGCTTATCGACGTGAAGAGCGCTCAGCTCCGCGAGACCGCGAGTGCTGAGCTCATCGAAAACGTGCCGACCGGCCGGGCGTTCACCGATGTCTTCAACCTCATGCCGGGCGTCACTTCCGGCAAGTACAACGTGGCCACCACCGGGACGAACTCCGTCCACGGCGGCACGGTGCGAAACAACGTCTTCAGCCTGGACGGCGTCAACGTCAATGACCCCCTCGTCGCTTATCCGGGCACCGATGTGAATCTGGAGATGATCCAGGAGGTGCAGGTGACGACCGCGGGTATGTCCGCGGAGTTTGGCAGCGCCTCGGGGGCGGTGTTCAACGTCATCACGAAGTCGGGCAGCAACACCTTCGCGGGCCAGGTCAACGGCTACTTCAAAGACAAGGGTCTTTCCTCCAACAACGTTACTGACGAACTGCGCAGCCAGGGGATCACCACCGGCACCCAATTGACCAAGGCTCAGGACTGGGGCGGCTCGATCGGCGGTCCGATCATGAAGGACAAGCTGTGGTTCTTTTTGAATTACCAGAAGCTGAAGGAGAGCCGGACCATCATCAACTACCCTCCCTCGATCGACGCCGACCAGGATGCGATCTTCGGGAAGCTCACCTCCCAACTCTCTCGCCGGAATCGCGTGGACGCCTTCTATCAATACCGTCTGCGCACCGACTTTCCGTTTATTCCCGATGTGAACGAGCAGGACCCGAAGGTCTGGCGGCAGCAGCGGCAGAGCAACAACACCTGGAATTTGAAGTGGACGAACACCTTCTCCGACAACACGTTCTTCGAGGTGCGAGGCTCGATCGCCGATCAGCGGCGCTTCACCAGCTTCGCCAACGCGGGTGACAACGATTATGGCTACCAGGACACTGCGACGGGGCGTCGCTCGGGCGGCTGGTACCGCGAACTGGCTCGTCCCGGCAACCGCAACAGCCGTGCGCTCAAGGCCGACCTGACCCACTTCGCCACCAACTTTCTTGGCGGCAACCATGAGATCAAGGTTGGAATGGCCTATGACTGGCTCATCAACACCGAGACCCGCGAATGGCTGGCCGGGGCTCGTCTTCACACCCTGGTGAACGGCGTTCCCGACCGCATCACGCTTTCGAATGCTCCGGTGAGCCAGGCCGGCAAGGTTAATCAGCTCTCCGGCTATTTCCAGGACCAGTGGAGCATTGGCCGACGGTTCACCCTCAATGTCGGGCTCAGGATCGAGACCATTGAAGGCTGGTATCCCGAAGGGTCTTCAGGCGGCGTCAATGTTACCAAGCAAACTTTCCCGGTGACCCGGGATGTCCTGAACTTCACCAATATGGCTCCCCGCCTCGGATTCGCCTACGACGTGAAGGGCGACAAAAAGACCCTCGTCCGCGGCACGTTCGGTCGCTTCTACAACCAGATCTACACTTCCGAGTTCGACGCCGCCCTTCCCTTTGCCTTCGGGTCCAAGGTCTTTCGCTGGACCGACCGCAACGGGGATCTCGTCTATCAGGCGGGCGAGGAAGGTCAGCTGATCAGCGACTCCACCGTGGCCCGGCTCGGCCGCATCGATGGCGACATCCGCCAGTCGTTCAACGATAGCGCTACCCTCGGAATCGAGCGCGAGATCTTCACGGGCATCGCTATCGGCGCCACCGTGATCTGGAAGAAAGAGTATGACCTGGCCGAGCAGGTGAGCGGCGAGCTCAACTTCAACCAGGACTACGTGCCCCTGACTCTCGCCAACAAGATCACCGGCGCCCCGATCACCATCTATCCTCAGCGTGTCGGCACCACCGGCCGTCCCACCGTGCGGCTATACACGAACCCCGATGCAAGCTACTGCTCGTTCTGTATCGATCTCGAACGGAAGTACGCCGCGGTGGAGTTCACCTTCAAGAAGCGGATGAGCCACCGGTGGCAGCTGTTCGGTTCTTACGTGTATTCGCGCAGTGAAGGCAACAAGGGCCAGGGTCACTCCGAGAGCCAGGGCAACGTCTACGGCAGCCCCAATAGCCTGGTGAACGCTGACGGTCGGGCCACCCTTGACCGGCCGCATCAGTTGAAGCTGCACGGAACCTGGCAGGCCCCCTGGGGCCTCAACCTGTCGGGTTCGTACAGCATGCTTTCAGGCCTTCCCTGGGCCCGGACCATCCGCTACGTTCGGGGCACCGACTCCCCCCTGATCTCGATCGAGAGCCAGATTGTGGTCCGCGCCGAACCCATCGGGGCCCAGCGGTTCGACGCGGAGAAGCAACTCGACCTGCGAGCCGAGAAGAAGTTCGCGATGGGCGGTGCCCGCAAGCTCGGCATCATCGTCGATCTTTTCAACGCCTTCAACGCCAGCACGGTCACGGCGGTGCAGCAGACCCGCGTCGACCTTCCGACGTTCGGCCGGCCGGGTGAAATTCTGCTCCCGCGGACCCTGAGGCTCGGTGCCCGCCTCGAGTTCTAGCGGGCCTCGGGCCGGCCTTCGGGCCGGCCTCGTTCTTCTCCTCGCCGCCGCTTGCGGCACGCCGCGGACGGACGGAATCCGGCGCGCGAATCTCATCACCGGCAGCACCGGCTCGAGCTGGTACTCCATCGGGTCCGCGGTCGCGGACCGAGCCAACAAAATCCTCGGGGGCCATCCCCTGAACGCGGTGCCCGGCGCGGGAGGCATCTCGAATCCTGCCCGCCTTGCCCGCATGCCTGGAGATCTCGGCATTTCGTTTTCATCCTTCCTTCGCGCCGCTCATCGCGGAGCTCCTCCCTACCCAGTTGCCTATCCAGAACTCAGACACGTGGCGACACTGATCGAGAACAAGCTCCACATCGTGGTGTCGGATCGCCTGGGAGGCCGGGGACTGGGCGACATCGTCAGGCAGCGAGTGGGGGCGAGGATCGGAACCGGACCTCCGGGTTCCGGAGAGGAGTTTCTGCTTCGTGAGCTCCTGCTCCACTACGGCGCCTCCTATGACGACCTGCGGTCGTGGGGCGGCCGGATCGATCTGCTCGGAACCGGGGAGCGCGGTGATGCCTGGCGCGACGGCCACATCGACGTCGTGGTCTTCTCCATCAACGACCCTTCGCCAGTGGTCGCGGAGCTTCTGACCGTGAGGAGCGGCGTCATGGTGTCCGTGGACGATGACGCGCGCGCCGCGCTCGGGACGAAGTGGGGCACCTTGCCGCGTTCGATTCCCGGCGGCACCTATCCGGGACAGGAGAGCGAGGTCAAGACACTGGGCCTCGCCGCCGTTCTGTTCACCACCGCCGCCGTTCAGGACCCGGTCGTGTACGCCGTGACCCGAGCGCTCGCGGAGAACAAGACTTACCTCGAGACCGTCCACTCGGGCTTCAAGCACTGGACTCCAGAGCTCATGCCCGGGGATGGGGAGGTGCCGATTCACGAAGGGGCGATGCGGTACTACAAGGAAAAGGGATGGATCGCCCGTTGAACCAGCCGGATCCCCCCGCTGCCGAAGTGCTCGAGTTCGGCGGGCAGCGTCCGCTCACCGGCGTGGCGCGGGAACTGGTGCGCGTGATCGCGGTGATCCTTCCCCTCCTGACCATCGCGGTCGCCTTCACGGGCTGGTTCGACACCATGAGCCGCCGGGCCGGCCACCTGTTTCTCACCATTCCCCTCATCTTCCTTCTCTACGGCGCGCGGCGCGCCGATGGCAAGGTTCCGTTCCTCGACTGGATCTGGAGCGGCCTGGCCGCCCTCTCCTTCGGATGGATCCTTCTGGAACGGGAGCGGATCCTCTGGCGCTTCGTGTACGTCGACCCGATGTCCCCGATGGACTTTGTCCTCGGCCTGGCCGGTGTGCTGCTGGTCATCGAAGCGACGCGTCGGACGCTCGGATGGACGCTGGTCTGGGTGAGCGGTGCCTTCCTCGCTTACGCCTTCGTGGGTCCCTATATGCCCGGGATCCTGGCGCACAAGGGCGTAAGCCTCGCCCTGCTGGTCGAGCACCTCTATCTGGTGCCCGAGGGTTTGTTCAGCCAGATCACCGGGATCATGGCCACGTATCTCATGGTCTTTCTGACCTTCGGCACCGTACTGCGGCTCGCCGGCGCCGACCGGATCTTCTCCGAGCTCGCGATCGCCGCGGCCGGACGCAGCGCGGGTGGCCCGGCCAAGGCCGCAGTGATGGGAAGTTCGCTCATGGGCATGTTGTCCGGATCCACGATCGCGAACGTCGTGACCACGGGGACCGTCACCATCCCTCTCATGAAGAAATCCGGCTTCAAGCCGCACGAGGCGGCCGCCATCGAGACCGCGGCGGGAACGGGCGGAGCCATCATGCCCCCGGTCATGGGCGCCGGCGTCTTCATGATGTCCGAGCTGACCGGGATCCCTCTCACCACGATCCTCCTGTACTCGATCATGCCCGCGGCCCTGTACTTCGGCTCTCTCTACGCCTACGTCCACATCAAGGCCAGGAAGAACGATCTGACCAGCGTCCTCGACCCATCAGCCCCCGGCGTCCTCGCCGTGATGCGGCGCGGATGGCACCTTTTCCTTCCGCTCCTTCTTCTCATGTACCTGCTGGCGAAGAACTACAGCCCGTTTCTCGCCTCCGCGATCAGCGTGCCCGCTCTCGTCCTGTGTTCCTGGATCCGCCCGGAAACCCGGCTCACCCCATCCCGCCTCATCCTTGCCCTCGAGGCCAGCACGCGCGGCGCGCTCATCCTTTCCGCCACGTCCGCGAGTGCTGCGGTGATCACCGGCGTCATCAACATCACCGGGCTCATGCTCAACATGACCTCGGCCCTGATGTCCGTCGCCTCGGGTTCGCTGCTGGTGGGACTGCTGCTGGTGGCTCTCATCTCCACGATCGTGGGCATGGGGCTGCCCATCACCAGCACCTACATCATCGTCGCCACCCTGGGGGCTTCCGCCCTGGTGGAACTCGGAACGACCCCCCTCGCCGCCCACCTCATCATCTTCTGGTTCGCGCAGACCGCCACGATCACGCCTCCGGTCTGCATGACCGCCTTTGTCGCCGCGCAGATCGCGGGGGCGGCCCCGATGCGCACCGGCTTTGAGTCGATGCGGGTGGCCGGTGCGCTCTACCTCGTGCCCTTGATGTTCGCGTACACCAATATCCTGAGCAACTCCCCGGTACGGATCGTCTTCGACGCCCTGGCCGGGGCGCTCGCCCTCTCTCTGGTGTCGGTCGTGACCGAGGGCTGGTTCCGTCACCACCTCGGGATCTCCGGCCGGATCCTGGCCGCCTTCGCGTCGCTCGCGTTCTTCGCCTCGGCCTTCCGCACTGATCTCGGGCACACCCTCTTCTGGTTCGCCGTCGGGGCACTCCTCACGGGAGTTGTCGGAACCCGCATGTTCGCCGTCACGCCGCCGCGGAGGGCCGAGGCATGAGTGCGTGGGTCGGCGAAGCCGAAGTGGTGGTGGTGGGGGCCGGAATCCTGGGAGCTGCGGCTGCGTTCGAACTTGCGAACGCCGGCAAGGATGTGCTCATCATTGAACGCGGACAGGCCGGCCTCGAGGCCTCGGGGGCCAACGCCGGAACTCTGGCCGTGCAGAACAAGCCTCTCGCCGCCATCCCCGCGGTTCTTCGCGCGGTCTCCCTGTGGAGCGATCTCTCGCAGCGCCTGGGCCAGTCGATCGAGTACGAACGTCGCGGCGGATTCCGCGTGGCCCATTCGAGCGAGGACGAGCTGAAGCTCGAAAAGGCGGTGGCCGAGCAGCGCCTCGCGGGAGTTCCCCTCGACATCCTTCGCGGGGCGGAGTTGCGCAAGGCGGCTCCCTACCTGCACGCAAACGTTCGCGCCGCGAGCTTCTGCGCGCTCGACGGGATGGCGAATCCGCTCGCGGCGTTTCGGGCCTACTTGTGCGCCGCCCGCCGTCTCGGAGTCCGGCTGGTGACGGAAACCGCCGTTCTTGGCGTCGAGGTCCGCGGCGACCACGACTTCGTTTTGAACACCCACCTGGGCGCGGTGAAAGCCCGTCACGTGGTTTCGGCGGCCGGGGCCTGGACGCGGGACTTCGTGGGTCACTTCGGCGTGGATCTCCCTCTCGGCGTCGAGGTGCTTCAAGCGTCCATCACCGATTCCCACACACCTCTCTTCCCTCACATCGTCACCCACGTGCGGGGCAATCTGACCCTCAAGCAGCAGCGCTCGGGCCGGATCCTCGTCGGCGGCGCGTGGCGCGGAGAAGGCGATCCCGCGAGCGGCCGAAAAGGACTGGTGCTCGAGAGTCTTTCCGGAAACTACAAGTGGGCCACGGACACCGTGCCGGGCATAAAGGCGGCGAGGGTGCTGCGCGCCTGGCCCGGATTCGAAGGACGGACTCCCGACAAGCTCCTTCTCGCCGGCCCACTGCCTTCCCCGAAAGGCGTCTATGTCCTGGGCTGCGGTGGGGGAGGCTTCACCTTCAGTCCGCTCGCGGGCCGGCTGGCCGCCGACTTCATCACGCGGGGCGAGGTGGAAGAACTCGCGCGACCCTTCAGCCCGGCCCGATTTCAAGAGACAAGAACCCCGCTTCCCGCGGATCAACGAAAGGCCCTCGAAACAGCATGAACAACGACAAAGTGAACTGGCACGGCAGCTATGTGGCCGCGGTGACGCCGTTTCACCAAAACGGTGACCTCGACGAAAAGGGATTCTGCGCCAACCTCGAGTTTCTGCTCGCTTCGGGAGCCGATGGCCTGGTGATCTCGGGCTGCACCGGGGAGTCGTGGGCCCTGAGTGCCGACGAGCGTGCGCGTCTTTTTGAACTGGCGGTGAAAACCGCGGAGGGAAAGGTCCCCGTCATCGCCGGTACGGGGAGTGTTCCGACCCGTGCGGTGATCGAGTTGTCTCAGCGCGCGAAGGACCTCGGCTGCGCCGGCATCATGATCCTGCCGCCTTACTACTGCATGGCGGGCCGCCGCGAGGTGATCGCCCACTACCAGGCCGTGTCGGACGCGGTGAAGCACCCGATCCTTCTCTACAACATCCCGCGGCGCACCGGCTTCAATCTCTCGCCCGAGGTCCTCGATGAACTCGTGGGCGTCGAGTGGGTGGTGGCGATCAAGGAGAGCTCCAACGATTTCATCCAGACCGAGTCGACGATCCGCAGTGTGGGCGACCGGATCACAGTCTTCACCGGACATTCCGCGGAGCGCGCCGTTCCAGCGCTCGTGATGGGGGCCAAGGGCTTCGTGAGTTCGATGGAGTCCCAGATCATGGGCCGCGAGGCGATTGAGATGTATTCCCTCGTGAAGCGCGGCGAGCTCGCGAAGGCGGCGGCCACCCAGCACCGCACGCTCGATCTCGACGAATCGATGCGGAAGTGCGGAACGTTCCCGGCGAACCTCAAGGCCGCGATGAACCTCCTCGGCCGGCCGGTCGGCCTGCCACGCGCGCCGATCCTTCCCCTCACGGTGACCCAGCTGGAGGAAGTGCAGCGTGTTCTCGATCGTCTTCGCATCGGGGTCGCCTCGGGCGCCACCACCCCGTTGTCCGAGGCTCGCGCTTGAGCCTGGCCGTCTTCCTGAGCGTGGTCGCGACCCTCGGCGTCGCGGCCCAGACCCCGGGCGTGGACCCGCGTCCGCCCACCCTCTCTCTCGAGGAGATAGTGAGGACCCGCACCCCCGGGCACTTCGCCATCTCCCGGGATGGCCGGCGCGCGGTTCACGCCCTGTCCGGGTTCTACTTCGGCTTCCCGGTGGTGCCCGGGTTCGGCGAGGACAACAACCTCAGGGTGGTCGACCTCGAGACCGGCGAAGCCTTGCAGGCGACCACCGGACTCTCTCCAAAGACCGCCCCGCGCTTCTCGCCCGACGGAACGAGGGTCCTGTTCGAATCGGAAGGGGATCTCTGGTCGGTTGACCTCCGGGACGGCGCGACCCACCGTCTGACCACGCACCCATCGAGAGACCACGACGCCGACTGGTCGCCGAACGGACGACAGATCGTCTTCGTTTCCGATCGCGTCGGCCGGACGGAACTGTGGATCATGCCGGCCTCGGGCGAGCGGGAAGGCCTGCGAAGACTCACCGACGATCCCGCCAGCGAGTTCGATCCGGAGTTCGCGCCCGATGGTGCGTCCATCGCCTTCTCTGCGACTCGCCCCGATGAGCACTATTTTTCCACCGGTCTCTACCGCGTCCCAGAGAGTGGAGGAACTCCGGCGCGCCTCACGCCCCGTGATGATAGTGACAACAACTCCCTGAGGCACTCGCCGGATGGAACGCGCATCGCCTACATCTCCGACCGGACCGGCTTCGCCCGTGTCGTGCTTGCCCATCCCGATGGCTCGAACTCGAAGACCATCGAGACCCCGCCGGGCGACTGCGCTTCTCCGCACTGGCGCGTGGCCCCGAAGTTCTCCGCCGACGGAAAGCGCCTCCTTGTTTCCCTCGGACGCGCGGGACGCTTCGACCTCGTCGAGATCGACATCGCCTCGTCGCGCGCCCGCGTCCTTCGCGAAGCAGACGGGCATCACCACGCGCTCGGCTATCGCCGCGACGGCGCCCCCCTGTACGTCCATGAGAACTACTTCTCGCCTCCCGATCTGGTGGTCTCCGGATCCGCGGGCCCGCGCCGCCTGACCCACTCGGGACACCTGCGATACCAACCGGGCGCGTTCGCGGAACGGCGGCGCGTCACGTTTCCTTCCGCCGATGGCTTCATGGTCCACGCGACCCTGCTCACACCGCGTGGCGTGGCGCCTCGGCCCCTGCCCGCGGTGGTGAATCTGCATCCCAACTCCTACGGCCAGTTCTTCGACCACTGGAGCCCCTTTTTCGACTATCTCGCCATGCGCGGCTACGCGATCCTGAACGTGGACCAGCGCGGGTCGGCGGGCTACGGGCGGGCCTACCGCGATGCCGCGATCGGGCAGTGGGGAACCGGCACCTACGACGACGTGAAGGCCGCGGCCCGCTGGCTCGGCGCGCGTCCGGACATCGACCGATCACGCATTGGTGTGATGGGCCTGAGTTTCGGCGGCTACCTCACCCTCCTCGGCCTGGTCCGCGACCCCGACCTCTTCGCGGCCGGGATCAATCTCATGGGCGTTGTGGATCGTCGCGGTCGTTTTGCCGGTCGCAACACCTTGTTTCACGTGGGCCCAAGCGAGGCGGAGGACCCCGAGTTGTGGGCGCGCATCTCTCCGATCACCCAGATCGCAAAGCTGCGCGCGCCCCTGCTCATCCTGCACGCTGACCAGGACCGAAACGTCTCGGTGGAGCAGACCCACATTCTCGTGGACGAACTCGAGCGCCTCGGGAAGGACTACGAGGTCCGCATCTATCCGGGTGAAGCCCACGGCCTCGCCGATCCCCGGAATCAGTTGGACTCATACCAGCGCATCGTGGCTTTCCTGGACCGACACCTTCGCGAGCCAGGAAGCACCTTGAAGGAGGAATAGTAGTGAAGATCACCAACGTCGTCGCCCTGCAGCTCCGCGTGCGGAACATTGAGAACATCTTCGATGGCACCCAGGATGTGCTCGTGGTTCGGGTTGAGACCGATGCCGGCCTTACCGGGCTTGGCGAGGTCGTCTCCTCCTCCTACGTGGCTCGGGCGGTGATCGAGGCCCCGCGTTCGGGCGGCGGCCGGCACGGCCTGGCCGAGATCATCCGCGGGATGAGTCCGCTCGATCCCGAGGCGGTCTGGAATCACATGTGGGAGGAAAGCGGCTGGTACGGAAGGCGCGGTGTGGCCATCCACGCCATGGCCGGCATCGACGTCGCGCTGTGGGACATCCGGGCCCAGGCCCTCGGCGTTCCATTGCACGCGGCGCTTTCGGAGCTTCCCGCCCGCGAGATACCTCCTTACGCGAGTGTTTTATGGGGTGATACCGAAGCCGCGACTCAGGGCCTCGCGCGAGACCTCCTGGCCGCCGGCTTCCCTGCGGTCAAGTTCGGCTTCGGACCCATCGGCACGAGTCTGGAACAGGATGTAGCGATGGTGAAGGCCGCCCGGTCCGCCCTCGGCGAGAGTCACGATCTCATGGTGGACGTCGGCCGCCGCTGGAGCCTGGACGCGGCGATCACCCGCTGCGAGGCCCTCACCCCCCTCGGCGTGCGCTGGGTGGAAGAGCCGTTGCATCCCGAGGATCTGGAGGGATACGCCAAACTCACGAAAGCCGTCTCCATGCCGATCGCGGCGGCCGAGACCGAAGAGACGATTCCCGCCTTTCGCGCGTTCCTCGATGCCGGCGTCAAAGTCATTCAGCCCGATCTCGGGCGGGTCGGCCTGACCCAGGGTATGAAGCTCGCGGCCCTGGCGAAACAGTACGGAGCCCGTTGCGTGCCCCATTGCTTCGGCACCGGCATCAACACCGCGGCGTCGATCCACTGGATGGTCGCGTCGGGTGGAAACCTGGTGGAGTATCCGATGCGATCGAACGCCTTGTGCCGAAGCCTCGTGCGCGGCGTCCCCCGAGTCGAGAACCAGCATGTCGCCCCGCACCTCACCTCGGGTCTCGGGGTCAGCCTCGACACCGATGTCGTCGCCGAGTATCTGTTCACCGAGACCGGACGTCCGATATCGAGCCTGACTGCGGCGCAGAAGTGATCCAGATGCCCGCCCTTCGCCGGCTCGGCGAGACGCACCAGCGGGGTGCGGCGCTGACCGTGTTCGTCGATGGGCGAAGCGTTGGCGCCCATGCCGGAGAATCGGTAGCGATCGTGCTTCTGGCCGGGGGCTGCGTGACCCTGAGGCGGAGCGCGCGGCTTTCCGAGCCCCGCGGCCTCTTCTGCGGAATGGGCGTCTGCTTCGAATGTGTGGTGAAGGTGAACGGTCGGCCCAATGTGCGCGCCTGTATGACTCCGGTTGAGGACGGCATGGCCATCGAAACCGGGGATGACGTGTCGTGAGGATCGAGACTGCGGATGTGGCGATCGTCGGAGGGGGACCCGCCGGCTTAGCGGCCGCGGCGGAGGCGGCTGGCGCCGGTTTGAGCGTGATTCTCGTCGAAGAGAACGCATCGTTTGGAGGACAGATCTGGCGCTCCCTCCCGGGCGAGTTTGCGGGAGGTGTGCGGGAGGCCGCCATCGACTCTGCGGCCCGGCCATGGTTCGCCGCCGCTTCGAATCCCAGGGTCCGCTCCTTCTTCAAGACCACGGTCTGGGGCGCTTTCGGCAAGGGCCAGCTCGAGGCGGTGGGTCCCGCGGGTCCCCTCAGAATCTGCGCCCCGCACATCATCCTCGCCACCGGCGCTCATGACCGGCCGGTGGCCCTGCCCGGCTGGACTCTGCCGGGTGTGATGACGGTGGGCGGCGGTCAAGTCCTGCTCAAGGGCCAGAGAACGCTGCCCCGGGGTCGTATCCTTCTCGCCGGCACCGGACCGCTTCTGCTCGTCGTGGCCGCGCAGTATGCGCGCGCCGGAGCCGACATCGCCGGGGTCGCCGAAGCGGCATCGAGCGCCTCTCTGCTTCGCCACGCCCCCGCCCTGCTCGGTTCACCCGGTCTGATGCTGCGCGGCGCGGGGTATCGCCTCTCCCTGCTTCTCGGCCGCGTTCCGTGGCATGCGCGCACGGTGGTGGTCCGAATCGAGGGCCGGACCAGCGTGGAGGCCGCGGTGCTCGTGACCCTTGACCCACAAGGTCGGATTCGGCCCGGCACCGAGCGGCGGATTGCCTGCGACATGGTTCTGCTGGGCTACGGCCTCGTTCCTTCACTCGAACTTGCCCGGCACCTGGGTTGCGCGATGCGTTTCGACGCGGTCCGACAGTCCTTCACTCCCGAAAGGAGCGATGAGTTCGAAACGACCGAGCCCGGAATCTTCGCGATCGGCGACGGCGCGGGTGTGGCGGGCGCCGTGGTGGCGGTCGAGGAGGGCCGATTGTCGGGCCTGGCCGTCGCGCGTTTGTCGGGCCGGCTCTCGTCGGACGAGGCGCGATCCCGTCAGGAGATTCCCCGGCGTCGTTTGAAACGTCTGCATGCCTTCCGGGCGGCGATGGACGAGGTCTACCGTCCCCCGGATGTCCTCGGAACCCTGGCCGGGCCCGACACCGTCTTGTGCCGCTGTGAAGACGTGACCCTCGCCCAAGTCGACTCCGCGATCGCGGATGGGGCGCGCGAAGCCGCCCAAATCAAGTTGTGGACGCGCGCCGGCATGGGGCCTTGCCAGGGACGCATGTGCCACAGTTCAATCGTCACGGCACTCTGCCGCGCTACCGGGAAGGCAATCGCCGACGCCGGACCCTACGGCGTTCGGGCCCCGATCAAGCCGCTTGATGTCGAGACGCTCCTGCGCATCGAATAGGACCGACACCCGCGAAAGCGTTTCAACCGAGAAGAGCCAGACAGCGCAACTCGTCGACGAAGTCCTCGGCGAGCGTCGGGTGGTGCACACGCAGCCTTGAGGCGGGGATCCGGCCCTCGAGTTGCGGGATCGCGGTGATGGTCGACCAGACCAGCGCCCCGCCGTTCAAGGCCGCTTCATCTTCGAGGAACTCGCCCACCGCTCGCACCGTGTAGCGCTGGAGCGACACCTCGGGATAGGCGCTCCCCATGAAGGCCCGCGTGGTTTCGGCGTTGTCTGCGTCACGGGTGACGAACACTCGGGTCTGGCCCGGGGGAATATCCATGAATTCGTCGAGCAGGCGGGTGTTGTAGCGGACGTAGAGAAGCGCGCTGCCGATTCGATCGGCCATGCGCCGGGCCACCGCCCGGAGGTAGTAGCCGCATAGAAGGTAGGACGAGCCGTGGGGGAGCGCGTCGGGTCCGGCATCGGGAGGCACGCGCACGAGGCGGATCGGGAAACCCGCGGGCAGGCTTCGCGCCATGCATTCGAAACCATCGGCGGTCGCGACGACCGGCACTGACTTGAGGGTCTCCGGAAGTTTGCCCTGCCGTTCGAGCTCAATGAGCCGGAGCAACTGTCCGAGCCTCGCCGCGTCTATGCCCAGGCGTCCGGCGCGATCGAGCACATCCTGAATCAGGTCGTGAATTGCATGGGCGCGGGTGAGCGCGATCGTCGTCGACGGCCCCTCTGCGGAGTCCGGCCCCGCAACGAAGGCGCCGCTCCGTGGTCGCACCTCGACCGCCATGGCCTCGCCCAGGGCTTCCTGAATCCGCTCCGCCGTGGTGCGTGAGATAGCAAGCCGTTGCGCCAGTTCGCGAACCGAGGGGAGGCGGTCGCCGGCCTGCAGCCTTCCGGCCACCACATGCGCCACCGCCTGGCTTTGTACCTGCGCCGGATATGGCAGTCGACTTTCCCGATCGAGACGGAAAACCATGGCGAAAAGAGCATACGCGCGGGGACTGGACTTCGCGGTGTTCTCTCCCTTCTGGCAGAGTCCTGGCCATGACGAGCGACGTCCTCTCCACCCGGCCCCTCGGCTTTCCGTGGACCCGTTTCTCTTTTGCGTCCATCACAACGATGCCTATCCCGCGGGCAACGACGCGCTCGGGCTTCTAGCTAGCAGTCCGTGGTGAAAGTCGACCGCGAGCTAACACTCCTGCCCATACGTCAGCCCTCAGGGCTGGACCGGCCACAACCAGGCCGCGCCGCGCACCCCGCTCGAGTCTCCGAACTTCGGCTTCAGCAGTTCGGTCGCGACGTGGTCGGAGAAGACATACCGTTCCCACTGCGCCGGTACATCTCGATACAGCCTTTCGATCCTCGAAAGACCCCCGCCCAAAACGATGGCGTCGGGATCGAGCACGTTGATGATCGTGGCGAGGCCGCGCGCGAGCCGATTCACATACCGATCGAGACAGGCCGTTGCCGCCGCTTCACCGTCTTCGGCCCGGCGCACGATTTCCGGCGGCTCAATCGCCGCCCCTCCGGCGCGCGCATAGTCGCGTGCGAGACCGGGCCCCGACAAGAAGGTCTCGATGCAGCCGGTGCGGCCGCAGTAACAAGGATCGCCCGGCCACTCGCCGGGCTCGGGCCACGGCATCGGGTTGTGGCCCCACTCTCCGCCCACCGCGTTGAGGCCGCGCAGGATGCGGCCGCTCACCACCACCCCTCCGCCGGTTCCTGTGCCGAGGATCGCGCCGAAGACACCGTTGCGTCCGGCCGCCGCGCCATCGCTCGCTTCCGAAAGCGCGAAACAGTTCGCGTCATTCTCCACTCGAACCGCGCGTCCGAGAGCCTCCGCGATGTCCTGGTCCATGGGAGAGCCGTTGAGGCACAACGAGTTGGCGTTCTTCACCCGTCCGGTGACCGGCGAAATGATGCCGGGCATGCCGATGCCCACCGAAGGCGGTCCGGCAGTTTCCTTCTCGAGATGGCGGATGAGTTCGACGATGGCATCGATCGTGCCCCGATAGTTTCCCTTCGGCGTAGGCACGCGCTTTCGCGCGACGATGTCGCCCGCGCGATCGAGGACCACGCCTTCGATCTTGGTTCCGCCGAGGTCGATGCCGATCCGCATGATCACACCCTGATATGGATATGACGCCGGTCCATCCACCACAAGATCGCGTACCAGAAAAGGATGTTCGCGATGGCGTAACCGAGCGAGGCGTTTATGGGTTCGAGCCAGGAAAGAAAGAGGTTGCGGTACAAGAAGACCTGGGATGAAACCGTTCCGCCATCAAGCGGCAGTTTGACGAGGCCCATGGTCTTCGCGAGCAGCCCCGAGGCCACGAAGACCACGATGGCGTTGACGCCGTAGATCACAAGAGGTTTCATGAAGGCCTTTTGACCCTTCACGTCGGCCACCCAGTAGAACGCGGCGAGGAAGAGCGAAGCGAGACCCGCGGTGAAAAGAACGTACGACGATGTCCACAAGCTCTTGTTGATCGGAAACACGGTGTCCCAGAGCAGCCCGGAGACGGTCATGAGAGCGCCCGAATATGAGAGCCGCCGGACGATCTCCTGCGGTTCAAGCCCGGCGCGGAAAAGCGTCCCCGCGAGGTAGCCGAAGAGCGTGGTGGCGATGGCGGGCAGCGTGGAGAGAATGCCCTCCGGGTCCCAGGTCTTCGAAGACACCCAAAGATGTTTTCCGAAAACCGCGCGATCGAGCCAGGCCCCGAGGTTGGTCGACGGCTCGAGGTTCGCCGCGATTCCGCCCGGGACGGGAACCACGGTCATGAGGAACCAGTACCAGAGGCAGAGTGCGGCGGCGATTCCGGCCACCGCGCGGGTCCCGAAGTGCTTCTTGATGAGAAAAGCGGCGAAGTAGCACAAGGCGATGCGCGGCAGCACCCCGGGGATGCGCACGGTCTCTAGATTGAACCGCGGGTAGAAGGCCATGAAGAAGCCGAGGCCGAAGATCTTCAGGGCCCGGATGGCCGCGGCGCGCGTGGTGTCGCGCGATGAGAAGGCGAGCGAAACGCCCACGACGAAGAGGAAGAACGGAAAGATGAGGTCGGTGGGGGTCCAGCCGTGCCACTTCGCGTGTTCGAGCGGGTCGTAGATGTGGCCCCAGTCGCCGGGGTTGTTCACGAGGATCATCGCGGCGACGGTCGCCCCCCGGAATGCGTCCACCGAAATCAGGCGCTCGCGGTTCATCGCCCGAGGATCCTACAGTCGCCGCAGGCGCTCTTTGAGTCCGCGGTAGTCGGGTTCGAGGAACTCGCTCGTGGCCGCGCGCGCCAGCATCGCCTTGAGCGCTTCCGGAGGTTCGACGGGATGGCCCACCAGCGGTTCGACCACTTCATCGAACTTGGCCGGGTGAGCGGTCGCGACCACGCAAAAGTCGTCGTCGGCGCCTCGTCGTCTCTCGTTCTCGAGCATTTCAATCCCGCAGGCGGTGTGCGGACAGAAGACCCGTCCGTAGGCGCGCTCGCCTTCGCGAATACGCGCCTCGATCGTCGCGTCGTCGACGGAGAGTGCGCCCAGGGCGGCTCCAAGCGTCGCGTGGCCCGCCAGGAGGAAACGAAGCCTGGCCACGTTCGACGGGTCGCCCACGTCCATCGCGTTGGCGAGCGTGTTGATGCTCGGCCGCGCCCGATACTCGCCGCTCGCGAAGAAGTCGGGGATCGTCTCATTGCGGTTCGTGGCGAAGAGCACCCGGCCGATGGGCAAACCGGCCTGACGAGCGATCAAGGCCGCGACCGCGTTGCCGAGATTCCCGGTAGGAACGATGAACGAGAGGGGTTTTCCGCTCGAGCGGAAGTGGAGGAGCGACGCGAAGGCGTAGTACGTCGCCTGAGGCAGCAGACGGCCCAGGCTGATGCTGTTGGCGGAGGAGATCGGAACGACTTCCCGCAAGGCCCCGTCGTTGAAGGCTTCCTTTACCAGTGCCTGACCGCGGTCGAAGGTCGCGGGCATCCGCAGGGCAAGGACGTTCTCGCCGAAACAGCCGAGTTGATGCGCCTGACGTTTCGACACCCGGCCGTCGGGATACAGGATGACGACCCGGAAGCCGGGACGCCGGTGGAACGCGGCCGCCACCGCACTTCCCGTATCGCCGGAGGTCGCCACCAGGATGGTGAGCGGTTTTGCCTCTCCGCCGCGCGCGCGCATTCGGCCGAGGGTGTGGGCGAGGAAACGGGCGCCATAGTCCTTGAAGGCCGCGGTGGGTCCATGAAAGAGCTCGAGGAGAAAAGAGTCCTTCGCGATCTTCACCACCGGTGTGTCGATGTCGAGGCTCGGGTCGCAGATGGCGGGGAGATCCTCGAGGAGGGAGTCGCCTTCAAAGAAAGGCGCCAGGAACCTGGCCGCCACCGCGGGAAGCGACGTGACGCCTTCGAAGTCCGCGAGTGGTCGGCGCTCGATCCGCTCCGGGACGTAGAGTCCGCCGTCCCCGGCGAGGCCCGCGAGCAGAGCGGTCTGGAGGTCGACCGCGCCGGCCCCGCCGTTGGTGCTGACGAACTTCATGCGAGGACACGGGCCGCCGGTCCTTCGACGGGCGAAATGAACACGTCGGACTTCAGGCCCGCGGGTGCGAAGGCCGCCTGCATCGCCGCGGTTGCCGCCGAGGCCCCCGCGCGATTCTCGAACCAGGCAAAGACGCTCGGGCCGCCCCCGGAGATTGAAGCGCCGAGGGCGCCCGAATCGAGCGCGGCTTTCTTCACCTCGGCGAAGCCGGGAATGAGATGGGCGCGCCGCGGTTCGACGAGGACATCGCGCAGACCGGCGCGCAACGCGTCGAGGTTGGAGGTGAAGAGTCCCACGATCAATTCGGCGAGACCGGCGCTTTGCGGGACGAAGTCGCCGATGGCGTAGGCCGCGACGAGAGCCTCGCGGGCGCGTCGAGTTTCGAGCACGAGGTGAGGATGGACCAGAACACAGGTGAGGCCGCGCGGCACCGGGAGTCGACTCAGCCGGTCGCGGGTGGAAAGGGCGAGGCCGCCCAGAAGCATGGGTCCCACGTTGTCACCGTGATGACCTCCGCTCGCCGCGGCTTCTCCCTCCATGGCGTAGGGGTAAAGAGATTCGACGGGAAGAGGCTCGAGGAGCAAGGCGTTGGCGGCCATGAGGGCCGCCACCGCGGAGGCGGCCGACCCGCCCATTCCCGAGCCGAGGGGAATGCCCTTCAAAATGTCGACCTCGAAACCGAAGGTGAGTCCACGATCGAGGCGGAACGCTTCGAGGGCGCGCAGCGCGGTGTTCCTTTCGGGGTCCGCGGGCAGATCGGTGAAGACGCCGGAGACGGAGCACAGCCGTGAGCCCTGATGTTCGATCCTCCGGACCGTCACGCGGTCCTTCGGCCCCTCGATGGTGTGGCCGAGGATGTCGAAGCCGGTGGCCACGTTGCCGATCGACGAGGGTGCCTCGGCAGTGCGTTCTTCGGGGCGATCCGGGCTCACGAGAGACGCATTTTGACATCCCGCATCCGCCGACGGACCCTGTGCTAGCTTCTCGGTCAGGATGCATGGAACGTTCGACCCCAACGCCCCCGTGAACGCCGAAGGCATCTTCGGCCTGCCCCACCAGCCGGAGGACTCTCGCGTGGTGCTGATTCCCGCCCCCTGGGAGGCGACGGTGTCGTACGGCTCGGGCACCGCGGATGGGCCGGCCGCCATCCTGCGCGCGAGCCATCAGGTCGACCTGCTCGATCGCGACACGGGGAAGCCCTACGAATCGGGCATCTCCATGCTGCCGATTTCGGAGACGGTGCGCGCCTGGAGCGATGAAGCCAAGGCCCTGGCGGCCGGCGTGATCGAAAACGGCGGAGCCAGGGGCGACCGCGAGCTGCTCGCGAACGTCGAGCGGGTGAACGACCTGGGCCGGCTGTTGAATGGATGGGTGGCGAATGAAACCCGGTCGTGGCTGGCCTGCGACAAGATCGTGGGGATCGTGGGCGGCGACCATTCGGTCCCGCTCGGCGCCATTGGCGCCATCGCCGACAAGTACCCGGGTCTTGGAGTCCTCCACATCGACGCGCACGCGGACCTGCGCGTGGCCTACGAGGGCTTCACGTTTTCCCACGCGTCGATCATGGACAACGTGATCCGCGAAATCCCGACGGTGGCGAAACTCGTTCAGGTGGGCATACGCGACTACTGTGAGCAGGAGGACGACGCGATCCGCGACAGTGCGGGAAGGATCAAGACGTTCTTCGAGTCCGACATGCGCCGCGAGCTTCTGGATGCGGGATCGTGGCGGAGGATCTGCAACCGGATCGTGGCCGAGCTGCCCGAGACCAACTACATCTCCTTCGACATCGACGGCCTCGACCCTGTCCTGTGCCCGAACACCGGCACCCCGGTTCCCGGAGGCCTGTCGTTTGGAGAGATGACGGTCCTCCTCAAGACGCTGGTCGACAGCGGCCGCACCGTCGTGGGGTTCGATCTGGTCGAAGTGGCGCCCGACCCGACCGGAGGATCGGAGTGGGATGGCAACGTCGCCGCGCGCGTCCTCTACAAGATGATCGGTTTCGCCCTGATGTCGAACCGCGGTTTCCCCCGCGCCGCGTAGCGGCCGTGTTCAACCGACCGGCTTCTCTTCGGTGGCTACGCTGAACCTGCGGTAGTTCGAATACACCGTGGTCTGGCGGACTCGGAAACCCTTGAAGATGAACGCGCGGCCGGTCGCGACCGTGACCACGCGGGCGGGGAGCCAGACGCGATCCTCGACCGCCGTGAACTCCATCGAGAGTTCGAACGTGCCGAGCTTCACCCCGGTGGCAAGGCTGGCTTTCCCGCCCGGTATGTTGCGGGCATCGATCTTCGCCACCCGCCGGTCGGCCTCATCGACGTGGAGCCTTCCGGTGAGGATCCGTGCGATCGCATCCGAACCGCGTCCTGACGAACGCCCTTTGGCCGACGGAAGCGGCGCGAAATCGAACACCAGGGTCTTTCGCCCCGCGCGTTCCTCACGGGCCACGGTCTTGAACTCGAAGGCCTCGAGGAGCAGGGAAAGCCGGATTCCCGGTTGTTCGTTCACCGTGCGACCCTCGGCGATTGCTTTCGCGAGCGCTTGAGCTTTCCGGTCGACTTCCTTCTGCTCGCGCGCGCTGAGAGCCAGGCCGTTTCTGGCCACCAGACGCCGCACCGGCCGGGTCTGAACGAAGTAGACCTCGTACCGCCGGGTCTCCCGCGAAGTCGGCTTGCCGTTCTTGTCCAGGTTCTCGCGCGTCTCTTCGAGATCGTACGCGTAGTCGTTGATCGCGGTGTCCTGCGGCCGAGGGTTGCGCAGCACGTCGCGGACATAGGTGTTGCCGTCGGGAAGAGCCCTCTCTTCCTGCGCGGCGACGGAGGCGGCCAGAACGACGACCAGCGCCAGGGTCGGCGCGCTTCTCAAGACTTCTTCGAAACGCGGGTGGCGATGGCTTCCGCGACCTCGCTCGTGGAGGCCGAACCGCCGAGGTCTTTGGGCATGTGCTTGCCTTCCTTCAGCACCGCGGTAACCGCGTGTCGCACCCGGTCGCCCGCCGCCTTCTCGTCGATGTAGTCGAGCAGAAGCGCGGCCGAGAGGATCAGGGCGATGGGGTTCGCGATGTTCTTGCCCGCGATGTCGGGAGCGCTCCCGTGAACCGCTTCAAACGTCGCGCCCTTCTCGCCGATGTTGGCGCCGGGGGCGAGGCCGAGTCCGCCCACGAGCCCCGCACATAGATCGGAGACGATATCGCCGTAGAGGTTTTCGAGCAGCAGCATGTCGAAACGCGTGGGATCGAGGACGAGCTGCATGCAGCAGTTGTCCACGATGATGTCGTCGTACTTGATGTCTGGATAGTCGGCGGCCACCTTCGCGCAGCAGTCGAGGAAGAGGCCGTCGGAGAGCTTCATGATGTTGGCCTTGTGGACCGCGGTGATCCGCTTCCGGCCGTGGGTTCGCGCGTAGTTGAAGGCGAACTTCGCGATCCTCGTCGACGCCTTCTCCGTGATCACCTTGATCGACTCGACCACTCCCGGCACCACCACGTGCTCGAGACCGGAATAGAGGTCTTCGGTGTTCTCCCGGACAATGACCAGATCGACGTGATCGTACCGGCTCTTTACTCCGGGCAGGGTCTTGATCGGGCGCACGTTCGCGTAGAGGTCGAGGGTCTTGCGCAACGCCACGTTGATCGAGGCGTGTCCGCTGCCGATCGGCGTCGTGGTCGGCCCCTTGAGGGCAAGGCCGTTTTTCCGGATGGAGTCGAGGGTCTTCTGGGGCAAGGGAGACCCTTCCGTGGCGATGGCCATCGCTCCCGCCATCTGCGAGTCCCAATGGATGACCACACCGGTGGCCTCGAGAACACGCACCGCGGCCGAGACCACCTCCGGTCCGATGCCATCCCCCGCGATCAATGTTCCCCTGCGCGCGCTGCTCATGAAACGCCTCCGATGTGATTCTGCTTCAGGATTTCGAGTACGGCTTCAGGCGTTTCGGCCATCTGCAGGATTGAGACCTCTTCGGCCCCTACTTTCCCACGGGCGACCAGCGAATTCTGAATCCAGTCGAGCAGCCCCTGCCAGTGTTCCTTTTTCCCCGCGAGGATGACGGGAAACGGCTTGATCTTCCTGGTCTGGATGAGGGTCACCGCCTCGAAGAGTTCGTCGAGGGTGCCGAACCCCCCCGGCATCACGACGAAGGCCCGGCTGTACTTGACGAACATGACCTTGCGCACGAAGAAGTACTTGAATGTGATGGTGTGGGTCAGATAGGGGTTGGGCTTCTTCTCGTGGGGAAGATGGATGGCGAGGCCGATGGAGTTGCCGTTGCCTTCCTGGGCTCCGAGGTTCGCGGCCGCCATGTCGCCGGGACCGCCGCCGGTGATCACGTCGTAACCCGACAAGGCCAGGGCCTTGCCCATGGCCCGGGCCCCCTCGTAGTCCTCGCTCCCGGGTTTCGAACGTGCCGACCCGAAGACCGCCACGCCGCGGACGATTTCCTGGAGCTCGTCAATGCCCTCGACGAACTCCGACATGATCTTGAACATCCGCCAGGCGTCTTTGCCGGAGAAATCGATCCCCGAGAAGCCGATACCTTCTGCCATGGGCCATTATCCCTTGCCCGCGCAGCCGCACGATGGCCGCCTGCAGGGGGAACCTTTCCAGGGCCTCAGGCGTTAGGAGAGATAGAACCGAGAGAAATCAGGAGAAACCTCAAATGCTTCAACGACTTGCCCTCATCAGCGCACTTGCCTTCGCGAGCGTCGGCTGTCTGGTGAACGTCAGCCACGTCTCAAACCCCGATCGGTACTTCGACGAAGCTCGCCGGGCCGCGAACGCGGTGGCCGGCCAGGAGGGCCCCGCGCGGGAGCTTCGGGTTCTGGTCTACGACGCGGACGAGCGCAAGCTGGTGAGAGTCGAGATTCCGCTGGGTCTGGTGCGGCGATTGGCCCGGGACCGCGAATTCGACTGGGATCTCAACTTTGACGGCCACGACCTTTGCGGCAATTCGAGCCGCGGGTGTTCCGAGGCCCGCAAGCGCCTCCGCAAGTTCCGGGGACGGGATCTCGACCAGCTGCCCCTGGGTCCGCTCGTAGAGGTCACCGAAGACGATGGCGAACGGGTACTTGTTTATCTCCGCTGAGGTCATCGAAGATCGCCCCTTGTGGACCTGTCGAAGGGAGTCGCGGACAAGGATCTCGTCGCCCGCCTCTCGGCGGGAGACGAGGCGGCTCTCTCGAGCCTCATGGCGCGCCACGAAAGGCGGCTCTATGGGATCGCCTACGGGTATTTGCGAAACTCCGAGGATGCGCTCGAGGTCGTCCAGGACGCTTTCGTCAAACTGTTCCAGCAGGCGGGGCGCCTCGATGCGCGCGCCGAAGTGGGGGCCTGGCTCACCCGGGTCGCCATCAATGCCGCGATCGACCGATACCGGCAGAGAAAGCGTCGCGGCGTCCATGAGATCGAGGTCGAGGATGAACACCTTCAAGACGTCCCCGCGCGCCACGCGCCGGGCGCTCTCGACAACCTCCACACCGAGGAGTCGCGTCGCGCGATCGAGATCGGACTTCAGGCTCTCAACGAAAGGCAGCGCGCGGTCGTGACCTTGCGACACTTCGCCGACCTCTCCCTCGACGAAATCGCGTCGACCCTCGGAGTCCGCCTCGGCACGGTCAAGAGTTCGCTCAATCGCGCTCTCGCGCGGATGAAGACGGTGATGGGAGACGTCCGCGCATGAACTTCCCGCACTTCCTTCATCGCCGGCGTCTCGGGCTGCTCGCGGCGGGCGTTCTCGATTCCCCCGAAAAGGCGCGCGTCGCGGAGCACGCGGCGGCCTGCGCCTCTTGCCGGACCGAACTCACCGCGCTCGAGACAGTGAGTGCCTTGCTTCAGGCGGATGCCGCCATCGACAGGTCCCTCCCGATCTCATCCGAGGCCCTCCAAACCCGAGTGTTCGCCCGCCTTCGATCCAATCCAAAGCCGGCCCCGACCGCACCCGCCTTCGGTTTTGCGGCCGCCCTTTCGGCCGCGGCTCTGGTGGGCCTGGGCATGCTCGCCGGCATCCTGGCCACGCGGCTGATGACCCCCGCCGAGCGTCCGGCCGGGCACGTCGCCTCGGGCGGCGCGCCGGGTCTCGAGCGGTTCGCCGACACCGCCATCAACGACGCCGCGTTCTACGAGCGGCTCGAGAAAACCCAGCTCCGCGCGAACGCCGCGCGTTATCTCACCGACGCCCAGGACATCCTCGTTCAGGTGCGAGCCGCCGCCGATTGTCCGGATTCGCCGCGGGACAGCGTCGACGTCACCCGCGAAGCCCAGACGAGCCGCCGCCTGCTCCGCCGCCGCGCCGCCCTTGTCTCGGGCTCCGGCGAGACCCTGCTCGCCGCCCGCGGCGTCATGGAGGAGGTGGAAGGCATGCTTCAGCAGGTGGCCGAGCTTCCCCAGTGCACGAAGCGATCGGACGTCGACGCGATCGCGCGCAGGGTCGAGAGCCGGAACCTATTGATGAAGATCGATATGGTGGCCCAGGAGCTTGCCGCACCATGAATATCCTCGCCCTCACTCTCGTCGCCCTTTCCGCGTTCTCGTTCACCTTCCCCCTGGCCGCCGAGACCGCTCTGAACGAGGCCAAAGCCCTCTTCTTCGACCGCAAGTACGAAGAGTCCCGGGCGAAGTGGGCCGAGATCGCCGCCTTGAAGGGCCCCTCTGCTGAGACCGCGACCTACTGGGTGGCTCGCTGCAGCGAGTCGCTCGACGAGAACGAGCGTGCGTTCCGCGAGTACGGAGCCTTTCTCGACCTCCCTCCAGCCGATGCCCGTCTCGCCGAAGAAGCGGAGATCTCAAGGATCGGCATCGCGACGAAACTGACCCGGGCGGGGAAGACCGGATACCTCACCGCGGTCCTTCGCTCGCTCGGCGATGACCGGGCCCCGGTGCGCTATTTCGGCGCGCTTCAGGTGGCGTCCCTCCCGACCCCCGCGGACGCTCGCAAGGCCACGGGTGTCCTGCGCGAGATCGTGAAGACCTCGAAGGACGTGGATATCGTGGAGAGAGCCAAGCTTCAGCTCCTCAAGCTCGAACCGAACAGTCTCGCGGAGGTGGCCCCCCCGCGCACTCCGCGAACCGCGCCGACCCCGCGCCCCTCGGCGCGCGCCACGGAGAAGGAGGAGCCCCGGGCCACGGCGCGGCTTCTCCGCATCAGGATCAGCAAGGGCGGCAAGCAGACCGTGGCCGTCACCGTGCCCTTCTCGCTCGCCGAGTTCGTGTTCGGCTCTCTTCCCGATGCCACCAAACGAGGCCTTGAACTCAAGGGATACGACGCCGACGGTTTCTGGAAGCGCCTGCGCACCCTGAACATCCGCGAGATCGTGTCCATCGTGGGTGAAGACGGAGAGACGATCGAGATCTGGGTGGAATAAGCGGAGGACGTCCCGGAAGGTAAGATCGCGGATGGCCTATGCATCCTGATCTAGAGACGTTGGTGGATCTCCACCATGCCGATGTGGAGTTGAGACGGTTCGACAGCGAACTCCTGGCCCTGCCCCAGAAGAAGGCGGCGATCGAAGCGCAGATCCTCGCCGATCGCACGGCTTTAGACGCGGCCAAGGCGGCCCTCGACGGCCTGGGCAAGGATCGGAAGCGCCTCGAACTCGAGGTGCAGGACTTCGAAGCCAGAAGATCGAAGTACAAGGGCCAGCTCGGCGAAGTGAAGACGAACAAGGAATACACCGCCCTGCTCCACGAGATCGAGAACGTCGAGCGCGAGATCCGCTCCCGCGAAGACCTGATCCTCGAGGCCATGGAGAAGGTCGAAGGCGGTCAGTCGAAGGTGAAGGCCGAGGAAGGTTCGTTCAAGGAGGTCGAGGCCACCCGGCGGGACGAGATCAAGATCATCGACGCGAAGATCCACGAGGGCCAGAAGGGACGGGCCGCCGTCGCCCTCACCCGCGAGAAGAAGGTGGCGGCCTTCAAGCCCGACCTGCTCGCGGAATACTCCCGCATCCTGCAGCGACGCGGCACGGCTCTCGCCGAGGCCAAAGACGGCGCTTGCACCATGTGCCATGTGAAGCTCCGGGCTCAGGTCTACATGGACGTCAAGCGCAACGACACGATCATCCCCTGCTCGTCGTGCTCGCGCATCCTTTTCTTCAACGCCCCTCCTCCCCAGGGCGCCCTTGAAGCGCCCCTTCCTCATTAGCCAAACCGGTGTGAGTTCCGCGCAACCGCCCGAGCTCGTGATCCATATCGATGGCGGCTCGCGGGGGAACCCGGGGCCGTCGGGCTTCGGCGTCCATGCCATCGACGCGAAGGGCCACGTGGTGGCGGAACACTTCGGCTACCTCGGTACCGCCACGAACAATGTCGCCGAATACCAGGCCCTCGTTCACGCTTTCAAGCTCGCCTCGGCCCGGGGGGCGAAGCGCCTCGAGATCCGATCCGACTCCGAGCTCGTGGTGAAGCAGATGAACGGCCTCTACAAGGTGAAGCATCCCGACATGCTGATCCTCTGGCGCCAGGCCTCGACGTTGCGGCGCGCCTTCGACGCCGCGGAGATCAAACACGTCCGCCGCGAGCAGAACAAGGACGCGGACGCGCTCGCGAACCGGGCGATGGATCTCAAGGAATCCCGTCTTTCCGGCTAGGAACTTTTCAAACGATCATGAAGCTCAAGAGCTATGTGTGCGGTGAGTGGCGGGAGGGAGCGGGCGAGGGAGAAGCGCTCCTCAATCCGGCGACCGAAGAGATCCTGGCCCACGCCTCGGCCGACGGTATCGACCGGAAGAAAGCCCTCGACTTCGCCCGCGCCGAAGGTGGTCCGGCCCTGCGCGCCCTGAGTTTCAAACAGCGGGGCGAGCTGATTCAAAACACCGCCGCCCTTCTCCAGAAGCACCGCGACGAGCTGATTGGTCTCGCCATGACGAATGGCGGCAATACGCGGTCCGACGCGAAGTTCGATGTGGATGGCGCCGTCGCCACCCTGCAGGCGTTCGCGGAAGCAGGAGCGGCCCTGGGCGACCGGCGCCTGCTGGTGGATGGAGAGGCGATTCAGCTTGGCCGGGCCCCGCGCCTCGTTGGCCAGCACGTTCTCACCACCCGCCACGGCGTCGCCGTTCACGTCAATGCCTTCAACTTCCCCGCCTGGGGCCTCGCCGAAAAGGCCGCGGTGGCGCTTCTTGCCGGCATGCCCGTCCTCACCAAGCCCGCCACGAGTTCGGCTCTCGTGGCCCATCGCCTCTTCGAGCTGTTGGAGGCGGCGCGGATCTGGCCCGCCGGCGCCCTTTCCCTGCTCATGGGGAGGGCCGGTGATCTCACCGAGCACCTCGAAGGCCAGGACTGCCTCGCTTTCACCGGCGGCGCCACCACGGCCATGCTGCTGCGCAACACGCCGGGGGTGGTGGCGCGCGGCACGAGGATCAACGTCGAGGCCGACTCGCTGAACGCCGCGGTTCTTGGTCCCGATGTCACGCCCGACTCCGAGACTTACGATTTCTTCTTGAAGGATGTGCTGCGCGACATGACCCAGAAAGCGGGTCAGAAGTGCACGGCCATCCGCCGCATCCTGGTTCCCGAGGGCCTGAGCGAACGATTCCGTGACGACCTCGCCGACCGTCTTGAGGCCGTGGTGGTGGGAAACCCCGCGACCGAAGGAGTGCGTATGGGACCCCTGGCCACGGCCGCGCAAAAGACCAGCGTGCTCGAGGGTCTTTCCCTCCTCGCCCGCGATGGGAGGCTCGTGCACTCACGCCCAGGCCTGCAGCCCAAAGGGGTTCCGGACGGCCGGGGCTTCTTCGTCTCGCCCACGTTGCTCGAAGTCGAACCCGGAGCGGATGCGCCGAGCGTCCACTCTCATGAGGTGTTCGGCCCCGCGGCCACGATTGTTCCCTACGACGGTTCCTCCGCGCAGGCCGGAGAACTCGTCTCCCGAGGCGCGGGCGGCCTGGTTTCTTCCGTCTATTCCGAAGATTTCCCGTTCGTCTCCGAGGTGACCCTGGGCCTCGCGCCATTCCACGGCAGGCTCTTCCTCGGCAGCGCGAAGATCGCCGAGGTGTCGCCTGGACCGGGAACGGTTTTACCCCAGCTCGTGCATGGCGGCCCGGGCCGCGCCGGCAACGGCGAGGAGCTTGGCGGTGAGCGCGGTCTCGCCTTCTACATGCAGCGCACCGCGATCGAGGGATCGAGACCGGTGATCGAACGTTTCCTCAAGCAGGGAGGGCATTAACGTGACCGACTTTCTCGTGAAGAACCTGGACGGCAAAGAGGTCTCGCTCGCCTCCATCTCGAAGAAGAAGCCGACCCTGTTCATCTTCGTCCGCCACTTCGGCTGAATCTTCTGCCGCGAGCAGGCGGTGCAGTTGCACCGCGAACGGGAAGCGTTCGAGAAACTCGGCGCGCAGGCCGTGGTGATCGGCCACTCCAGTCTGCGCTACGCGAAGGCGTTCGTTGACGAAACGAAAATCGATCTGCCCGTCTTCGTGGACGAGAAGCGGGTCGTCTACCAGGCCCTCGAGTTCAAGCGACCGATCCTCGCCTTCCTGACCCCCAAGGTGTTCAAGCGCGCGGCCGCGGCCCGGAAGAACGGTTTCACTCAACAAGGCGTTCACGGAGACGCATTCCAGCTGGGCGGGGTCATCCTCCAGATGCCCGACGGATCGATGCCCTACAAGTACTCGAGCCAGTTCGCCGGAGATCACCCGAAGATCGAAGACCTCAAAGAGGCGGTGCGGAAGGCCGTCGCCTGAGCGAACAAGTCAAGGGCGGGACACTTTCACCACGGGCTGCTAGGCGAGCGGATCGAGTTCGAGCGCGCTCTTGGCCCGTCGATCGCGGACGACCTCTCCAGTGGACTCGGTGGTGTAGCGGAAGACATCGGCCTCGAGGGTCAAAACGGTCACCGGCCTGCGCTTTCCGCGCAGGTTCAGAATGCCCACGGACCTGAGGCCCAGGGATTCGGGGGTGCGGTCTGCGATGAGGCCGCTGTCGAGCAGGGCCGAGCCCGGCATGGCGCGGTGTTCGAGCCGCGAAGCGGTGTTGACGGTATCGCCGAGCAGCGTGCGGTCCTGCTGGTAGAAGGGTCCGACCGAGGTCACGATGGTCGGACCCCAGGCGACCCCCAGCCGGATCTCGATCGGGTCGACGTCGTGCTCCTTGAGTTGAGCCGCGATCTTCGTGCGCGACTCCAGGATGTCGGTCACCGCGGCCACGGCGGCGAGGCCGTCGGGGAAAAAGCCCATGATTCCGTCCCCGATGTATTTGACGATCTCTCCGCCGTGCTGATAGCAGATTGAGGCGACGGCGGTGAAGTAGGCGTTCAACATGGCCACGATCTGCGGCGGCTTCAGTGTCTCCGAAGCGTTGGTGAAACCGCAGATGTCGACGAACATCACCGCGCGGTCCACGACCTCCTCGATGCCGTCCGCTCCGCCCACGCCCTCCTTGTCGATCTTGTCCCAGGTGGAGGGCGGGATGTAGCGGCGCAGGACTCCCTGGATCCGGAGGTTCTCGTCATGGATGTCCTGGAGCTGCGCATACGACGCCTGGATCTCGGCGCTTTTCCGTCCGAGCTCACGCTCGTAGTCAAGCCGCCTTATCAGCAGACCCATCTGGTCGCACAGCGTGAGGAACGCGGCCTCGTCCGCTCCCTCGATCGAGTCCCGAATGTCGTCCTCGAGCACGAAGTACCCCCGGAAGTCGGGGCCGGAGAACACCGGGATCGCGCAGGAGAAGCGCGGCGCGTGGCCGAGGATGAAGCTCTGGCGCGGCAGATGAAGGGCCCCGCCCGGTCGGGCGCTCGCCATCTGCACTTCGAGCACGTCCCGCATCAGACCCGGCGCCTTGGCCCCCTGAAACGAAGGACAGGCGGCCTCAATCGACCAAAGCCCCTCGCCGTGCCTTTCGAGGAACGCCGAGAAGGCGTAACCCGCGCGCGTCACCGCGGCCGCGGTCATCACCGATCGGGCGGCGCCGAGATCCGCCCGTTCCAGGGCGAGATGAACCACGTCGCGCACCATCTCGAGTCGCGAGCGGAGCCTTGCCTCGGCGTCGTAGGAATCGCGATTCTCGAGAACCGTCGCGACGTATCCCGAAAGGAGCGACAGCAGACGCATGCTGTCCTCCGAAGGGCGCTGAGCGTCGTCTGGGTCCTCGAACAGGATGTACCCCCAGAGGCGATGCGCGGAGCGGATCTCGACCAGGCCGAAATCGGCCGGCTGGGGACGCTGCTTCCGCGCCCGCGCCTCCGAATAGGGGGTCGTGGGCGGCGGTCCCTTCGCGCCGATCATGGAACCGGGCACGAAGCAGGCGAGATCGAGCTTGAAGCCACGTTCAAAGGTCTTGAGCAGCTCGGCCACCGGCACCCGGTCGGGCAGGTTCGAAGCACCGTGGACCGCGGCGCGAAAGGCGAGGCGGTTGTCCGGCTCCGTGAAGTAGATGGCCGATCGCCGGAATGGAGTGATCTCGGAGACCGCGCGGGCGAAACGGCTCAGCAGCTCCTTCGAATCCCCGCCGACCTTGAGATTCCTTGAGACTTCGAGCAGAGCCACCGCGCGCCGCCGCATCCTCCGACGTTCGCGTCCCAGCCGGGACAGGCGCAGCGTGACCTCTTCGAGACGATTGAAATCGATGGGCTTGGGCAGGACATCGTCGATGGCCTCGCGAACGAAGCCGGTCAGGGCCTCGATGTCGAAGGCGCCCGAGACCACGAGAATGGGAACGTCGAGGTCCGTCTCTCGCACCCCCTGGACGAAATCGTGCCCGTTGCCGTCCTCGAGGAGATAGTCCACGAGAACCAGGTCGAATCGCCCCTCCGAATAGGCGGCAAGGCCCTGGGCGAGACCGCCGACGGAGACGGCTTCCCAGCCCGCGGTCGTGTAGTGGCGCTCCAATAGCCGCCTGAAGATCGCGTCGTCATCGACGATGAGAACGCGGGGCTTTAAAGAGGTGGGCACCAGAAGTCCATCTTAGCCGCCCGCTAGCCCGCTCCGACCCTTCAAAAACGGACCGCCGACCTGACGGACCGGACGGCTTCTACCGCTCACCCTCCTAGAATGACGCCGTGGATTTCGACATCGACCCGCGAATTACCTCAGCGCCCAAAGTGGAGCTTCACCAGCACACGGACGGCTCGATTCCGGTGGAGGTCACGTGGAGCCTCATGCGTCACCACCGCCTGAACCCGGTCGACACCATCGAGGAGATGCGCCGGCGCCTGGAGATCCAGGAACACGAGGAGGGCACGCTCATGTCCTACCTCGACAAGATGCACTATCCGCTGTGGATCACCCAGTTCTACGAGAACATCTCGACGGTCACCGAGGCGATCGTCGACGACGCCGCGAAGTCCGGCGTGCGGACCCTCGAGCTGCGTTACTCCCCCATCATTCACACCTTCGCCGGGCTGACCCCCCGCCAGTCGATCCGCGCGGTGCTCTCGGGGATGAACCACGCCAACCAGCGGCACGGCATGCAGCTCGGACTCATCGTAATCGCGATGAGGCAGCACGGCCCGCACATCGCGAAGATCCTCGCCCGCTCCGCGATCTCCGAGGCCCAGCACCTGCATGCCCGCACCGGTGTGGTGGGCTTCGACATCGCGGGGCCGGAAACCGGGAATCCTCCCCATCTTTTCGCAAGCTCTTACGAAATCGCCCGCCTCGGCCGCCTCGGCCTCACTGCGCACGCGGGAGAAGACGGTCCGCCCCGCTATATCTGGGAGGCGGTCGACCAACTCGGCTGTCAGCGCATCGGCCACGGTTGCTCGGCGGTTCACGATCCGGCCCTGCTCAAACGACTTGCCAAGGACCGCATCCTCGTCGAGTGCTGCATTTCGTCGAACCAGCACACCGGTGCGGTGAAGAAGGGCGCGCCGCACCCCATTCGCACCCTCCTCGAACACGGGGTGCCGGTTTCGATCTGCTGCGACAACTCCACGGTCTCGCGGACGAACCAGAACATCGAATGCAGCAAGGCCGCGGACGAGATTGGCGTGGACGCGCTGCTCCAGATCCTCAAGGACTCCGCCGAGCACACGTTCATCAAGCCCGAGACCGCCCTGGTCGAGCCCGGGCTCGACTGAGGCCGGGCGCGAATGGTGCCTCCAGGCGCTTCTGCGCACGTCTTCCGCCCGATCGAGGGGCCCTGGTACGTCTACCTCACCTTCTGAACGATTTTCGAAGTTCGTCCCGATCCGAAGCGTCGAGTACGGTGCGCCAGCCCAAGATCATGAAGGCGATCGCCAGACCCGCTCGGGCGGCGGCGCCGACCGGATCGACGCCGAACCGGGCGCCCACGAGGAAGCAGACCAGGGCGACGCTGAAGGCGCCGGCGATCCGCGACCACTGCACCGGAATCGGATAGAGGCGGCGAGAGATCGTGGCTCCCAAAAGGGCCATGAGGGCGTAGCCCGCGACCGTGGTCCAGGCGGCGGCGAGGATTCCGTAGCGCGGCACCAGCCACAGGTTGAGGCCGATGTTGAGGCCCGCGGCCGCGGCCGTGATCATCGGGTAGTACCGAGCCTGCTTGCTGATCGAGATTCCGACCGAGGACAGCAGGAAGAACCCCTGGAACAACGAGGCCAGCACCAGGATCGGAATCACCCGGGCCGCGCCGTGATACTCCACGTTCTGGATCACGAAGCGGAGTAGATCGGGCAGGATCAGACACAAAGCGGCGGCCACGCCGGTGAAGATCAGGCCCATCCTCGTCGCCACCAGACCAATTTCCTTCGCCCCTTCTTCGCGCCGGGCGTTGCCGAACACGAAAGGCTGCCACGCCGGCTCGAACGCGGAGAGCGGGAACTTCATGGCTGACGAGAAGGCGGAGCCCATGTGATAGACGCCCACCTCCGCCCGCGTGACGTAGGCGCCGAGGATCCAGCGGTCGGCGAGATTCAGGGTCTGGACGAGCAGGCCATGGGGGACTTTGGGCAGGCCGAATCGAAGCGCTTCCTTGAGGTGCTTCCAGTCGAAGGCCCACCGCGCTCTCGGCCGCAGCTCGAGAAACAGGGCCAGGGAGAAGAGCACGCTCGCCGCGGCATCGGCGACCAGGGCGCCGGTGACGCCGTATCCCTGGGTGATCAGGACGACTTTCAGGATGGTGTTCGCGGCGTGACGCATCAGCGAGTAGGTCGAGAAGAGGGCGGCGCGTTCCTCGATGCGCAGAAGGGTGAGCGGAACGAAGGCGAAGGAAGACGCGAGCAGGTCGAAGGCGACGAGCCGGACCCACAACGTCTGATCGGCCGATCCGAGCAGGGCAAGGGACACCGGGCCGGAGAACAGCCAGAACAAGGCGAAGCCTGCGGTCGAAAGACCCGCCGAGAAAAGCGCTATCGAGCCCGCAAAACCCGTCTTCTCGGCCTCGCCCTTGAGGTCGTAGTGGATCCGCATGAAACCGGCGTCGAGGCCGGCGCGGAAGAGGATCTTGAGAAACGTCGAAAGCAGGAGCAGCAGCGCGATCGCGCCGTAGTCCGCGGGGGTGAGGTACGACGTGTAGAGGGGAAGGAGAAGGAGATTGATCCCCTGGGCCAGAACATCGGCCGTCCCGTAGGCGAGGGACAGCCGGGAGAGCCGCTTCAGATTCGAGGCGGGTGCTTCGTCGCTCAGACGCGTCGTTCGTCCGTCATGAAGTGCTGGATCACCCGGTCCAGAAGCCCGTCAAGGTCGATCTTCGGCTCGTACCCGATGAGTCCGCGGATCTTGGTGAGATCGGGAATCCGCCGCGGCATGTCCTCGAAGCCCTCCTCGTAGGCCTGCGCGTAGGGCACGAGAACGATCTCGCTCGACGACTTCGCCTTCTCCTTCACGAGCTTCGCGAGATCCATGATCGATACTTCCCGCGAATCGTTGCCGATGTTGATCACCTGGCCGACCGCCTCTTCGCAGGTCGAGAGCTTCAACAAGGCGCCCACCACGTCGGAGACATCCGTGAAGCAACGACGCTGCTCGCCGTCGCCGAAGACGGTGATGGGCTGGCCGGAGATCGCCTGCCGGACGAAGTTTGGAATGACCATGCCGTAGCGGCCGGTCTGACGCGGGCCCACGGTGTTGAAGAGGCGGAACACCACCACCGGCAGCTTTCGTTCCTTGTGGTATGCGAGGGCGAGAAATTCGTCGATGGCTTTGCTGCACGCGTAGCTCCAGCGGCCCTTGATCGACGAGCCCATGACCAGATCGCCGTCCTCGCGGAAGGGAACGTCGGTGCTCTTGCCGTAGACCTCGGAGGTGGAAGCGATCAGGACCTTCTTGCGCTTCTTGTTTGCGTGGCGCAGGACGATCTCGGTGGCGTGGACGTTCGTCTCGATCGTGCGCACCGGGCTTTCGACGATGAGTTTCACGCCCACCGCGGCGGCAAGGTGGACGACCACGTCGGCGCGGTCGATCATCTCCGCGGTGAGGCCCTCGTTCATCACGCTGTCGATGGTGTACGTGAAGCCCTTGCGGGCCTTCAGGTGCTCGATGTTCTCGATCGACCCGGTGGAGAGATCGTCGAGGATCTCGACTTCATGGCCTGCATCGAGAAACGTCTCCGAGAGGTGCCCTCCGATAAAACCGGCTCCGCCCGTGATGAAGACTCTCATTCCGTTCCTTCCCTGGCCGCGACTTTCCCGGCCTTTCCGTTTGACTCCGCCTGAACCTGCTCGAGGACGATCTCGGCAGCGCGGGCCGCTCCATATCCGTCCACCAGCGCCCGTCCCTTTGCGCTCATCGCGGCGCGCCGGGCCGTATCGGCCAGGATCCGCCGGACCGCTTCGAGCACCGCAGCTTCGTCGACATCGACGCCGAGGCCGAGGTACTCGATCGTTCCGAACCGCGAGAATTCTCGCATGCGCCGATCCTCCTTGGCATTCTGGGCCAGCACGATGCCGGGTACGCCCAGAGCCGCGATCTCGTACACCGACATGCCGCCGGAGCACAAAACGACGTCGGCATCGAGCATCAGGTCGGCGATCTGCACCTCCACGCCGTTTACGAGCGGTAGTTTCCGCCCGAGAGTGCGCTGCAAGGCTTCGAACATGAGTCGGTGAGGGAACGCCGGTCCCGCGATCGAAACCACCTCGATCTCCGCGGAAAGGGGGGCCAGCGCCTTCGCCACCTTCAGGGTCAGCGCCTGAGGGTCGGCGCCGCCGAAGGTGAGCAGGACTTTCGCGGGGTTGTCCCGCACCGCCCTCTCTCGACCCTGGAAGTGGCGTCTCAGGATGGCGAAGGCGGGCCCTCCGTAGAACCCTTCGGGGGTTTCGCGATCTTCATTCATCACCGAGATAACGAATTGCGCGTCGCGGGAGACGCCTTCGAGGTCGTCCAGGGTGTCGACGAGATTGATGGTGATGGCGCCGAGCCGGGCGAGCGATCTCAGATAGGTGTCCTCGACGAGGGGAAGGTCGTTGATCACCACCGACGGAGCGAAATCGCGGATCGACTCGATGAGGGCCTCGAGCCCCCCGGAACGGAATACGCGCACGGGGTACCCGCTCCGGGAAATCGTGGCGATGCCTTCGGCGTGGTCGGCGCTCATCAGGAACGCGATCTCCGCGCGCGACCCTTCGCGTAGCGCCTCCGCGATCGCGAGCGACCGATAGACGTGACCCATGCCCATCACCCGGGAGCCGTCGACGCGGAAAAGGATCCGCGGTTCGCGCAGCAGACGCTCCGCCATCCAGAAGTCTTCGAGATCGTGGACGGTGAAGCCTTCGCGCTTGTCGAGCACGACGAAACCCACCGAGTCCCCGAACCGCGCGTCCTGGTCGAGGACGTCGCGGGCGATGGCGACGATGGCCCCGTTTTCGAGGTAGACGGGGGTTTGCTCGTCGCGCCTTCCCGCCCGGTCGAAGAGGGGGCGCAGCTTTCCGTCCTCGGCCTGCCAGCGCAGCGACAGGTCTGAGGTCACCGAGACCACCGCGGTGAACTTCCGGGTGCGGATCTTCTCCAGGGCCTCATCGATGCTTCGCGCGGTCCGGAAAGGTGTCGAGGCCTGGAGGACCACCACGACATCGGCCCGGGGATGATCCTTCTCCGATTCGCTGACCGCGTGCCGGACGACGGGCATCAGGCTCGACAGATCGCCCGAGAGTTCCCTAGGGCGGAGGAACGGCACTTCGGCCCCGTGTTCCCGCGCCACCTCGGCCACGGTATCGTCATCGGTCGAAACGATGATCCGATCGATGCCTTTCGCCTCTTTCGCGGCGCGGATGGTGTGGGCGAGGAGGGGCGCGTCGCCCAGGCGCTTGATGTTGAGATAGGGAACCCGGTCGGATCCGCCGCGGGCGGGAATGACGACCGTGACTCTCAAACCATCTCCCAGGAGATCGTCGTGTCCTCCGCGATGTCCTGCCGCGCCGTCCGTCCGACCACCAGGTCGAAGAGTCGAGGGGAGATCCCGGTGCCCGGGCGCTTGTAGGTCAGCATGTCGCGGGTGATCGCGGTTCCCTTGGCGATGGCCGTAGCCGAGGTCACGCTGCGCCGCGCGTAGAGGAAGGCCTCTTTTTCAAGGGGTTCGAGGCCTTTCACTGATTTCCCGAACGCCTTCTCGATCGCCCGAATGCCGTCCATCATCGTACGGGCCTCGGGCGGATCAACGGAGAGATGGTGATCGGGCGAGCCCTGGATGGTCTTGTCGATCGTGTAGTGCTTTTCGATCATGCACGCGCCGAGAGCCACCGCGGCCTGGGGAATGCTGATGCCGAGCGAATGATCGGACAGGCCCACGGGGACGCCGGGAAAGGCCAACATCATGTGGGTCATCATCTTCAGGTTGATGCCCTCGGGGGGACAGGGGTACTTCAGGGTGCAGTGGAGCAGAACCACCTCACCGCTCCCGCTCTTCGCGAGAGTCTCGAGCGCCTCGTCGATTTCGGCGAGAGTGGAGGTGCCGGTGGAGAGGATCACGGGCTTTCCCACCCCCGCCACCCGTTCGAGCAGCGGTTTGCAGGTGAGGTCGGCCGAGGCGATCTTGAAGGCGGGCATATCCATCTTCGCCAGGAAGTCGACGGCCTCGTCGTCGAAAGGCGTCGAGAAGGCCACGATCCCGGCCTGTCGCGCATAGGCGATGAGGGTCTTGAAATCGTCGTCGCTCAATTTGTCGAGCTTGGCGAACGTGTCCCACTGGGTCCCGTTCGGATCCTGGGGCTCGACCCAATACCTCGGAGCCACGCGGGTCGCGATTTTCGACGCCGTGTAGCTCTGGAACTTGATGGCGTCGAAGCCCGCGGCCGCCGCAGTATCCACGAGGGCCTGTCCCCGGTCGAGCCGGCAGTCGTGATTCACGCCGGCTTCGGCGATGACGTAGGCGGGTTCGCCGATGCCGACTTTTCGCCCGGCGATGCTGAACGTGGATTTCATGGGGTCTCGGCGGACATTCTAGTGTCCGTCGCTGGACCGCCCTGCCTTTAAGAGGCGAGGGCGCAGGTCAGGAGCGGAGGCGCTCGATGAGGGTGCGACGTCGAAACCGGAATGCCGCCGAAGGTGGCGAAGCCGATCGAGACAGCACCGGCGTGACCAGCATATCAGGCCGTTTTCGGGCTCTCGCTCATTCCAAACGGTCGCGCCGGCAGTCGCACCTCGAAGGTCGATCCGCTACCGGGGATGCTCGCGACCCTCACCGAAGCCCCCATGCTTTCCGCCAGGTGCTTCACGATGGAAAGGCCGAGACCGGTTCCGCCCAGTTCGCGGCTCCGCGCGGTGTCGACCCGGTAGAAACGCTCGAAGAGACGGGGCAGGTGCTCACCGGCGATGCCCGGGCCCGTGTCCTCGACCCTCACCAGGGCGCCCTCGCCCTCGGGACCGACCCGCACGCACACCCGGCCGCCATCCGGCGTGTACTTGAGGGCATTGTCCACCAGATGTTCGAGGATGCGGCGCAGACGGTCCGAATCTCCCAGCACGCGCGGGGCCTGGGCGTTCACGGTGTCGAGGGTGATCGACTTGCGCCCCGCGATCTTGGCGAACGACGTCACCACGTCCGCGGCCACCGCTCCGCAATCGAGGGGCTCGAGCGAAGCCGGCTGCGCGCCCGACTCGAGCCTCGAAAGCTCGAGCAGATCGTCCACGAGCGACGCCATTCGATCCGCGTTGGCGCGGATCCTCGAGAGAAAGCGCTTCGCGGTGTCCGCCTCTTCGAGGCCGCCATCCTCGAGAGCCTCGACGAAGCCGCGGATTGAAGTGAGAGGCGTGCGCAGTTCGTGGGAGGCGTTCGCCACGAAGTCCCTCCGGATTCGATCCACGCGCCGTCTCTCGCTGACGTCGTTGAAAGTGATGACGGCGCCGTGCGCCTCGCCCGGGGAGGCCGGAAAGGGAACGCCCACGAGCACGAACGAGCGGGCGGTGCCGACCACGTCGATCTCCGCGGTGCGCCTTTGGCCCGATTTCAGCACTTGATCGATCAGCGCACCGATCTCGGCCTGACGGAACACCTCGAGGTAATGCGTCCCCGTTGTTCCCGAAAGGGTGTGAGACCGCAGCAGAGCCTCGTTCGCGAGGAGAACGATTCCTCGATGATCGACGGCGAGCAGTCCGTCCTCCATGGCCGAGAGCACCGCGGAGAATCGAGCCTGCTCGCGGGTGGCCGCCGCGAACTGCTCCTGAATTCCAAACGCAGCCTGGTTCAACACCCGGGCGATCTGGCCGAACTCATCATCGCGGTCCTCGTGAATCCTCTTCGCCAGATCGCCTCGCGCCAGGGCCTGCGCCCCCTCCAGCAGGCGCGACATGGGCCCTGAGAGCGGCCGCGACAGCCACCAGGCAAGACCGCTGGCCAAAAGCAACACCGCCAGCATCGCAATGACCAGCGAACGTCGGAGTTCGTAGGTTCGCAGCCCGACCCGGGCGAGCGACAGCGAGGCGCGAGACACGCCGAGGAGTCGCCCCTGATGACGCACATGAACCGCCACATACATCTGGCGCTCTCTCGAGGTGCTCGAAAAGCGTTCGTCCGTTCCCTCGCCCAGCGAGAGCGCGTCGCGTACCTCGGGACGCCCGGCGTGATTCTCGAGCGCGAGCAGCGCATCGCCCGAGGCCGTGGTGTCGCCGACCACGACTCCGTCGAGGGTCATGACGGCAAGGCGCGTTTCCGTAGAGCGACCCGCCCGGTCCACGAGTTCGTCGATCCATGGCCCCGGCCCCTCCGTACCCCAGGGTGCGGAGAGAGCCGCGGCCAGGATGCGGGCTTCCGCCCGAAGCCTCTCCTGGGTCTCCGCCCGTGTGTCGAGGTTCACCGCGCGGCCCTGAACGAACAGGACGACCACCAGAGCGACGGCACTCGTGATGACACCGGCGAGAGCGAGTCGTCGCCTGAAGCTGTTCATTTCGAGGCCCGGCGCTTCATTCCGCTTCCCCCGGGTCGGCCAGGCGATAGCCGATGGGCTTCACCGAGGCGATCCGCGCCGCGATGCTCGGAAGCTTCTCCCGCAGCCGCCTTATATGGACGTCGATCGTCCGCATGCCTTCGATGTAGCTATAACCCCAGAGATCCTCGAGGAGGCGGTCCCTTGAGAGCACGCGTCCCCTGGCGTCGGCGAGGGCGAGGAGGAGGGCAAACTCCTTCGCGGTCAGGTGAATCGCCTTGCCGTTCTCGGTGACGGTGTGGCGCGCCCGGTCGACGGCCACGGGTCCGATCGCCAGCGAATCGTCCGAGCCGTCCGCGCGGTCGATGCGCCGCAGGATGGCCTTTACCCGGGCCGCGAACTCCTTGGGCGAAAACGGCTTCACGATGTAGTCGTCGGCGCCGATCTCGAGGCCGACAATCCGGTCGGTTTCCTCGGACCTCGCGGTGACGATCACGACGGGAAGGTTCTTGAGCTTCGGTGTCGCGCGGATCTGGGTCAGGACGGTGAGACCGTCTTTACCCGGCAACTGGAGATCGAGAACCACGAGGCGGTAGGTTTCACCGCCCAGACGGGCGAGCGCCTCGAGACCGTCGCGAGCGACGTCGCACCGCCACCCGTCACGCTCCAGATAGTGCGTGATGAGGGTGGCGATGTCGGCATCATCTTCGACAACGAGGGCGCGCGCCATGCTCTTCAATCTACAGCGGGAACGATGCCCAGCCCACATGACATTTGTGTGACCGGCATTTTTCAGCGGCGTCACGAAGGTGTCACGGACGGCCCGCAGAATCGCGGCAATGTAAACCTCCTAAAAAGCCGCCTGCATCTTCAGTCGGGCGCGTCACTCAAACGAGCTAAAAGCTCACTCTTCAACGGGTCGCAAGTCGCAAGGGCCGCGGTTGGTTCTCCCCAAGGGCCACCGCGGCCGATTTCTTTCATGGCGGCGACTATCGTTTCGTGCCGCATCGGCTGACCGAGAGCCCGACCTTTTGAAGTAGCTCGCCGGCCCGGAGAGCGGCCCCGGGAACTTCCTCTCCGGCGCCACAACTACCGGTTGAACGGCCAGGTTTTCTGAAAGTGCCGCCGAAACGTCTTCTCGGCGACCCGAAAACGCCGCTTTGATGGGGTCTACTCGCAGACGACTTCAACCAGCACATCAAGTCGCGAGGAGAAGCCGATGCGTTGTGACCTGCACGTTCATACCCGCCATTCCGGTCCCGTCGACCTGCCCGGGCTGCGTCACGTCAGCCGCGAGTGCTACTCAGAACCTCTGGCGGTCTACGAAACGGCGAAGCGTCGGGGGATGGATCTTGTGACCATCACCGATCACGACACGATCGAAGGCGCGCTCCAGCTCGCTCACTTCCCCGACTTCATCGTCGGCGAAGAAGTGACGCTCGACCTGGGCGAAGGCCGCGAGGTCCACCTCGGAGTCTGGGACCTCGACGAGTCGCGCCACCATCAGATATCGAGGCGCAGGCGCGATCCCGAGGCGCTCTTCGCATGGCTCGCCGAAAATCGAGTGCCCGCCTGCGTCAATCACCCCTTTTCGCCGCTCACCGGTGCGCGGGAGGTTCACGATTTCGATCGCGTGTTCCAAGGCATCGGACTCATCGAGACGTAAAACGGCATGATGCCCAGGGCCACGAACGACTTCGCGTTCCGGGCCGGGCGAGAGAACGGCCTCGCCCCCGTCGGCGGCAGCGACGCCCACACGCTGTTCGGGATCGGCCACGCTTTCACCACCGTCCCTCGCGCGCGAGACCGCGCGGAATTCCTCGAGGGCCTGCGCGAAGGGTTCACCGTTCCGGCCGGCGGCTCGGGAAGCTACCTCCGCCTCACCGCCGATGTGTGTCGCGTCTTTGCCGGCACGGTTCGAGAGAACGTCTCGAAAGCCCTTCGTTCGCCGCGTGATTTTGCCTGCTTCCTGGCCGTGACTCCGGCCCTGCCTATCCTGGGTCTCATTCCCCTGGTCACTCTCTCCAGTTTCGTCAAAGAGATCCTCGGCGGGCGAGCGCTTCATGCCTCCTATGCGTCCTCGCGATCCGGACGTCAAAGCCGGCCTCGAACCCGGGACGAAAAGTCTCAGCCGGTCCGAGGTGCTCGCTACGCTCGCATTCGCCGAAGCCGAGGGGCGCGCGGTGGTGCGAGAGTGGCCCGGCTCGCAGCTGCTGCTCGGAACGGCGGCGTCCGAGCGGGCGCTGCGGGCCGCCATTGCAGCTCCCCTAGGGTCGATAGACTTCGCGACCCACGCCGTCGACGATCTCGACTTGCCGTTGCGCTCCTTCCTGCTTCTCGCACCCGGCGACGGCGACGACGGTTTTCTGCGCGCGAAGGAGATCCACCGAATGCAAATACGCGCGGCCCTCGTTGTGCTCTCCGCCTGTGAATCGGCGAAGGGAAGGCTCCGAACCGGCGAGGGCGACCTGAGCCTGGTGCGCGCCTTCCTGCAGGCCGGCGCGGGAGCGGTTCTTGGCAGCGTCTTTCCTGCGGACGATCAGGTCAGGGTTTTGCGAGATTCATCGGTCAGTTCTACGCGCGGCTTGCCGAGGGTCTGCCCGCTGAAGAAGCGCGTCTGGGCGAACTTCACACTGAGCGGCCTCCCGGGGGTGCGGTTCGAGCCGGTCTCGCGGCGGATCTCCTACGGGTGGCCGCTGCTCCTGGCAGCCGGCGGAGCGGCTGTCGTCATCTGAGTCATGGTCATCCGAAGGCGACCACGCGAGGCTTCACTGCGCGCCGTTTGCTCGGCAATCCGGAAGGGATTCACCGAGGATCCAGGGGCGCGCACGTGCCGAGCCTCCTCCGCACCGGCGGAAGCCTGGGTGAGGGATTGTGAAACGTGGCAACTCGCTTGGGTGTCTACTGCCGCCCGCTGAACGGTGAGTCGAACGACAGACCGTTCGAGCCGTTCAGGGTCGTGATGTTCCCCGACACCGCTCCCGGCGCTCCGTCATGGGTCAGCGCAATCCCCGCGAACACACCAACCGGCACTCCCACCTGGGTCGCCTTCCGGAACACCGTCGCGTTCGCCGGCACGGTGAGGGCGGTGCTCCCGAGCAGCGACACTTCGTCGAACGTTCTCTTCGGAAACCTGCAGAGGGTGTCGGCCCGTCGCTGCCAATGCTTCGGGGGGCGTCGTGGAAAGATGTTCGACGCGCAGAGCATCGTGGCCACCGGCGAAGCCGCCCCTCCAGGCGCGATCCTGCGGCCCGCCTTCTTCCGCAGTCTCGTTCTGGCCTGCCTCGTCGGCGTGCCGGTGCTCCTGCAGGCTTACGTCTTCACCTGGACGATTCCGACGCCCTAGGCAGTGCGAGTGTTGAGGTGAGCCGGCGCTCGTTGTGCGCGATGATGGCTCGAACGAAGAGGGCGATTCCCAGCATCTCGAGAGACTCTTCGATCGTGATCTCGAGGAAGTACGCCCGGCTGGCCCGGCCCTTGGCCTCCCAGATCAGGCCTCCCAGCAGTTCCACAATCAGCGCTCCCCCCACATAAACGGCGCCCGAGGTGATGAGGTCTCGGCGGGTCCGGGATTCCAGTTCACGGAGAAATGGAATCAGGCTCAGGGCCAGCGCCACCGTGATCAGCCCGTAGGGAATTACCCAGGCGAAGGTGAATCGTCCGGCCGTGCCGAGGAGATGGTGGGTCGGCGCATTCAACCGTTCATGCAGCGAGATTGACTCGTCTATGGCCAAGAAGACGAAAAGAGCGCTCAACAGGCGCCAGTGCCTGGCGTACCGGCCCGAAGCCTTTTGTTCACGCTGCGCGGTTACGCTGAGGAGGCCCGCCGCCGCAATCATGGCGACCGCCGAGAAAAGCGTGGGCACGTTGTTCTCGAAGTTCAACCCGAAGATCGGCTCCAGACCGTAGAAGGTGCGGGTTCCGGTCACCAGGCGTCCGATGTGAACTATGAGGTGAGCACAGACGAGTGCCGCGATGACCGTGAGATGAGTGCGGAAAATCCGCTGCGACGAAAACCGAATCTTCACTTGCCCTCTCAGTCGATTTGCGGACTTGATGTGGCCGATCGTACATCTATGCTGGGTTTCCAAGCCCCAGCCGCTAGGAACCCTTCAGGGTTCAATTCCGAAGGGTCCAGCACGCGGATCCCGCGCGCGTTCCTCCTCACTGAAGCCCGGATCCGAGAGCACTTTGTCGAGCCCCTCGGAAGAGAGCGCGGCCGCAGCGCCAACGAGGTCCCTCATGGTTTCCTCAATCTGGCCGATCACGTAGCCCTTGAACAGACCGAGGCGCATGATCGCGTTGACCATCGACTGGAGGATCTTCCAGTCGGAGAGGTTCGCCATGTAGTCGACAGGATTGTTGAAATAGAAGTGGTCGTCGTACCGCGGTGACCGCGCCGGTCTTCGCACCCATGGCGCCCGCCTGCGCCGCTCGACGGGCATAAAACGCCTGCACCGTATCCACAAAGATCTGGGGAAACCCGGGCCGTGTCGGTCACCAACGAGGTGGCCTTCATAAGGGCTTCGGAAGGTCCGACCGGCCTCGCGGTCGATTGCGTCGGCGGGTTCTGGGTCATCGACCGCGTGTCCGGGCATCTCCTCCGTGTCTACGAGGGCAAGGTCGTCCTGGATCTGGATCAGGCCGAGGAACTCGTTGAGCCGGTGGCCATCGCTGTCACGGGCGACCCTCGCGAGCAACGGCTTGCAGTTCTCGACGTCGGACTGTCGAAGCCGCGCGTTCTGCAGTTCACCGACGACGGCCGCAACGTCTCGACCACGGAGCTGCCGGGGGGATGGATGGGCATGGTTCAGAACCTCGGACTCAATGAGGACGGGATGTTCGAGTTGTCCGTGGTGGCGGGCGAGGATCTTGGGCAGTACCGTGTCCTCGCCAGCGGCGCCTACGTGCACTCGTCCGTCTTCCCGTACTGGGGACCTGACGAAGGTCCGAACTCCCAGCCGGTGGTGTCCAACTTCGCGAAAGATGAATTGCATACCCCTCCCCGAGAAATCGGGGATTTTTGTCTCCGGTCGTTCGAAAGGGAGTCTGAGCCGTCTCAAGGAAATGAACAGCCGATTGAAGGAGTTAAGAATGAAATCCCATCGAGATATTGAAAGCGTCCCCCATCCTCGACGCTGCGTAGCGTTCTTTACTTTGGTCGCTTTCCTCAGCGGCAGTTGCGGCGCCGGTGCGCCCACCGCACCGTCCCCAACGACGTCGACCCAGCTTGGCGTGTCTTCCGTCGCAGATCACTTTGAAGTCGATGGCTGGAGCATGAATCTGCTAGGGCGACTGCACCCGATTACCCGGCGATCCATGGCCGATCTCCTCCGTACGACCAATACCTATCACTCCAACCTCATCGAAGGGCACGACACCCGCCCTCGCGACATCGAGCGCGCGCTGGACGGCCACCTTTCGACGACGTCCGCGAAGAGGTCCCTCCAGATCGAGGCGCGGGCGCACGTCGAGGTGCAACCGAACGCCGAGCGGCGGATGGAATCCGAAGAAGTGCTCGACATCACCTCGACGGAATTCCTTCTTTTCCTCCATCGCGCGTTCTACGAGCGGATGCCCGAGGAGTGGCGCATCATCCGCAGCGCGGACGGTACTCGAGAGCGAGCGGTGGTGCCCGGGCGCCTTCGGGACGAGGAAGTGGACGTCGGCTCCAGCCGCTCACATTCGCTCACGCGGATTCCCGTACCATACAAAAGCTCGAGGACTGCACGGGAGCGCTTGCCTCGCGCGGTGAATGGCGATGGATGAGCGACCAGCCTCTTCGCCTGCTCCTGGTTGAGTCGTGCTCTCGGGAGCCTCGTCCAATGCGGGGAGCGTAAGTGAAACAAGCACGGTTTGCCAGTCAATCCGCATGACGGCGGGCGGTCGCGGCGCGGCCACCGCGGCCGATTTCTTTCATGGCGGCGACTATCGTTTCGTGCCGCATCGGCTGACCGAGAGCCCGACCTTTTGAAGTAGCTCGCCGGCCCGGAGAGCGGCCCCGGGAACTTCCTCTCCGGCGCCACAACTACCGGTTGAACGGCCAGGTTTTCTGAAAGTGCCGCCGAAACGTCTTCTCGGCGACCCGAAAACGCCGCTTTGATGGGGTCTACTCGCAGACGACTTCAACCAGCACATCAAGTCGCGAGGAGAAGCCGATGCGTTGTGACCTGCACGTTCATACCCGCCATTCCGGTCCCGTCGACCTGCCCGGGCTGCGTCACGTCAGCCGCGAGTGCTACTCAGAACCTCTGGCGGTCTACGAAACGGCGAAGCGTCGGGGGATGGATCTTGTGACCATCACCGATCACGACACGATCGAAGGCGCGCTCCAGCTCGCTCACTTCCCCGACTTCATCGTCGGCGAAGAAGTGACGCTCGACCTGGGCGAAGGCCGCGAGGTCCACCTCGGAGTCTGGGACCTCGACGAGTCGCGCCACCATCAGATATCGAGGCGCAGGCGCGATCCCGAGGCGCTCTTCGCATGGCTCGCCGAAAATCGAGTGCCCGCCTGCGTCAATCACCCCTTTTCGCCGCTCACCGGTGCGCGGGAGGTTCACGATTTCGATCGCGTGTTCCAAGGCATCGGACTCATCGAGACGTAAAACGGCATGATGCCCAGGGCCACGAACGACTTCGCGTTCCGGGCCGGGCGAGAGAACGGCCTCGCCCCCGTCGGCGGCAGCGACGCCCACACGCTGTTCGGGATCGGCCACGCTTTCACCACCGTCCCTCGCGCGCGAGACCGCGCGGAATTCCTCGAGGGCCTGCGCGAAGGGTTCACCGTTCCGGCCGGCGGCTCGGGAAGCTACCTCCGCCTCACCGCCGATGTGTGTCGCGTCTTTGCCGGCACGGTTCGAGAGAACGTCTCGAAAGCCCTTCGTTCGCCGCGTGATTTTGCCTGCTTCCTGGCCGTGACTCCGGCCCTGCCTATCCTGGGTCTCATTCCCCTGGTCACTCTCTCCAGTTTTGTCAAAGAGATCCTCAGCGGGCGAGCGCTTCATGCCTCCTATGCGTCCTCGCGATCCGGGCGACCGCGTCGAGACCGGGCATCCTTCCTCGGTCCCCGGCTGGCCCTCGGAGGCGAGCGATGAACGCGGTGCTCGCCTACATCGACCACTCGGACCAGCGGGTTTCCGGAAGGCTCGCCGACTGGAAACCCCCCCGCTGGTTTCAACGCTGGATGCTCTTGGCGACCCGGCTCGGAGACGGGTGGCTCTGGGCCCTCGTCGCCCTGAGCCTGCTGGCCGCCGGAGACTATGCGGTCTTGGTCGCCGCCTCGTTCTCGTGCGCGGCCGCCAATGGCGTGATGATCCTGCTCAAGAGGAAGTTCCGCCGCTCCCGCCCGTGCCCGAGCATGAACAACGCCTTCTTCCAGATGCTGCGCGCCGATCTGTCGGCTTTCGACGATTTTTCCTTCCCCTCGGGTCACACCATGAATGCCTTCGCGATCGGCACGGTGCTCTCCGCCCTGCACCCCACGCTCCTTCCGGTGATGGTCTTCGTCGCCATGAACGTAGCGGCCTCGCGGATCGTGCTTCGCATGCATTTCCTCACCGATGTCCTGGTGGGCGCGGTCCTCGGTACGCTCATCGGGGCGCTCGCGGTTCGCGCGATCGTCTGAACGCGCTACCTGCGGCAGCGATACACGAACGCCGGCGGGAGGTTGCGCCAAACGTGGGCGGAGATCTCGACCTCGCTGAAGGCGGCCTCGAGCATGCGCCGGAACCGCCGGCCTGCCGGGAGCCATGCCGCATGGGTGTAGGCGAAGGTCGCGAACCGCCCGCCGGGCCGGAGCGCCGAGACCAGGGGTTCGAGAAGGCGGCGTTGTTCCGCGGCCGAGAGGATGACCCAGGGGAGGCCGCTGATGACGCTATCAACGTCCCGCAGGCCAAGGAGACGGAGATAGCGCGCGAGGTTCTCCGCCGAATCGTTCACCACATGAGCTTGCGGAAAGCGGGCCGCCACCGTCCGCGCGAGGTCCGGGTTTACTTCGACGCAGAGGAGCCGGGCATCAGGTTTCATCTCCCTGACGATCGCGCGCGTGAACACGCCGGTGCCAGGGCCCACTTCCACCACGCTCTCCGCCCGAGACAAGTCCATGCCCAAGACCATCGCCCGAGCTAGATGCGTCGAGCTTGGTGTGATGGATGCGGTGTGGAAAGGGTTCCGGACGAAGGCAGCAAGAAATCGGGCGCGGTCTTCCATCGGATCCAGGGTCCCACAACCGTTTGACGTTGGTGTGCCCATGGGAAAAGTTCACTGCCGCGTCCCGCCCGCGCCTTTCGACCGTCACCCGCGCCTTCTACCGTCGGACCGTGGCGGATCCATTGAGTTCGAGACAGGGCGGTCCGAGGAAGCGGCGTCTTGCCCTGGTGACCGACGCCTGGCATCCCCAGACGAATGGCGTGGTCAACACCCTGTCGCGTCTGGTGACGCACCTCAAGAGTTCGGGCACCGACGTTCTCGTGCTGTCACCACAGGGCCATCTCACCGTTCCGTTTCCGCTGTATCCCGAAGTGCGGGTCGCCTGCACGCCCTGGCGGGCCGTCAATGCCCTCCAGGAGTTCCAGCCCGACGCCGTGCATATCGCGACCGAGGGTCCCCTTGGCATCTGGATTCGCGCCTTCATGGCCCGACGAAACCTGGCGTTCACCACGAGCTTTCATACGAGGTTCCCCGAGTATCTGAGCGCCCGTCTCCCGGTTCCTCTCGAGTGGGGGTATCGCGTGGAGCGGTGGTTTCATGGTCGGGCCGAGCGCACCCTCGTCGGCACCGAGACCCTGATTCGGGAGCTTGAGGCAAAACACGTGGGCCGGCAGCTCGTTCACTGGCCGAGAGGCGTTGACACCGAACTGTTCCGTCCGGACCGTCGCCGCGAGGAGCTTTACTCCTTCGAACGACCGATCTGGCTCTATGTCGGCCGGGTGGCGATTGAGAAGAACCTCCCGGAGTTTCTGGCCCTGCCCCTCCCGGGCACTAAGGTGGTGGTGGGGGATGGCCCCTTGCGCGCGGAGCTGCAGTCGCGCTTTCCCGAAGCGAAATGGCTCGGCTATCGCTTCGGCGAAGAGCTGGCCGTTCACTATGCGAGCGCGGACTATTTCGTCTTTCCCTCCCGCACGGAGACGTTTGGGAACGTGATCCTCGAGGCCATGGCCTCCGGTCTTCCGGTGGCCGCCCTCCCCGCCCCCGGGCCCTTGGATCTCATCCAGAACGGCGAGAACGGCGTGGTCGCAACCGATCTCTTCGCCGCCTGCCTTCGTGCGCGTGAGTGTCCACGAGTCCGGGCCCGCGCCTCGGCTCTCCGTTACAGCTGGGCCGCCAGTCACGAGTTGTTCAGGTCCCAGCTTGTGCCCATGGTTCGGAGGCATCCCCTCTCGTTCCTGAACTCGGTTCAGCCTTTCAGTCCCTGAGCCGCAGGAGAGCTTCACCCATCCGGATCGGAAGACCCTCCTGGATGCCCGGCGCCAGTTCAAGTCCTTGAGGCGCGAACACGATGATCGTGGATCCTTGCTCGAATCGACCCATTTCCTGACCTTTCTCCAGGATCGCGTCGCATGGAATGATGTTTGGCCCCTGATACTTGAGGTGAAGCCGAACGTCGAGAAACTCGAACCGCAGGCTCGCCACCAGCACTGCCGCGACCGGCACCATGGTGATGAGATGGCCGCTTTCGAGCAGCCGCGCACGGATCACCGCGCGCTCGTTTAGAGCGAACAGACGCTCGATCCGCCTCAGGGCGATGGGATTCACGTTCCATGTGTCGCCGGAGATGTAGGTGATCTGCTCCACCCGGCAGTGGTGGGGAGCGTGAAACCGGTGGTACATGTCTGCCTTCAAGCGCAGGGTGATGAAGCGGCCGTTGGTGTAGAGCCGGACCAGGTCGTCGTCGTGCAGGAGATCCTTGAGCGTGTAGGGGAAGCCTTTGGCCTGGAGCAACTCGGTGCCCGCGATCCGTCCCGACGCGCCGACGATGGCGTCAGCGGGACTCACGAGGGTACTCGGATCCGGGTCGATGGGCCGTGCTCCCGGCTTCAACTCGCGGATGAAACAGTCGTGAAGGCTGCGGAACCTGCTCTTGAGAGCCTCGTCCAGGTTCAGATTGTCGGCGAAGAATCGAAATGCCCAGAGGGAGGGAATGCTCACCAAAGGGTGCTCGATCCGGCTGAACCAACCCACGAACCGGGTCAGCAGGCGTCGGGGTATGCGGTTCGTCAGCAGAAAGTTCAGATCCTCCTGCTGCAGCAGCGCTCCCAGGGAGGCTTTTAGGGTCACAAGAATGTCTCGCTTTGCGGGCACACTCGTTGACGCAAATGGAAACCTCGGCGCTTCTCGTACTCGGAGCCCTCGGAATCGGGGTTCTGCCCCGACTGAAGGCAAGGTTTGACCTTTCGCGCGCCAAGCACCCCTCCCTCGGCGGACACCCGCGCCTCTCCTCCCGGCTTGCGAAACTGCTGCGCGGGTACGAATACGACGAGTCGCGCTTCTTCCGTGTGGATGGCGCTCCGGATCCCGTGTCCTCGCGCCGCCTGGAGGCGTTCATGCGTCTGGGCAGGAGGTTGCGCGATGCCCGCCCGGAAACTCTGCGCCTCACCGCCCAGGCCCAGGACGCGGTCTCCGATCTTCAGTTCACGGCCGCGTACCGAGTGCCATTTCAGTTCAGCCGACTGGTCCGCGAGAACCTGAAGACCGGAGCCTTTCTCGCCTCGTCTGCGGGCGTGACCGTCACGGATCTCGACGGAAACCGCATGTACGACCTCACGGGTTCCTATGGAGTCAATGTCTTCGGCTACGACTTCTACAAGGAGTGTTTGGACGCGGCGTTCGCGCGGGCGAGGGAACTCGGCCCGGTCCTCGGGTCCTACCATCGCGCGGTCGACGACAACGTCAGGCGGCTTCGCGAGATCTCCGGTCAGGACGAAGTGTCGTTCCATATGTCGGGCACCGAGGCGGTTATGCAGGCGGTCCGCCTGTCGCGCTATCACACCGGGCGCACGCACCTTGTCCGCTTCTGCGGCGCCTATCACGGCTGGTGGGACGACGTTCAGCCCGGGGTGGGCAACCCCCAGACTCCGTCCGCGACCTACACCCTCCGGGATCTCGATGAACGCACCCTGCGCGTCCTGCGATCCCGTTCGGATATCGCCTGTGTTCTCGTCAACCCCTTGCAGGCGCTCCACCCAAACTCCGCGGCTCCCTCCGATTCCACGTTGTTGAGCAGCGGGCGGCAGGCGCGCTTCGACCGGGCGGGCTACACGGCCTGGCTGCATCGCCTTCGCGAGGTGTGCTCCGAACGGGGGATCGTCCTCATCCTTGATGACGTGTTCCTCGGCTTCCGCCTGGCCAGGGGCGGCGCTCAAGAGTACTTCGGGGTTCGCGCCGACATCGTGACCTACGGCAAGACCGTGGCGGGGGGGCTGCCCATCGGCGTGGTGTGCGGACGCAGGGATCTGATGAAGCGTTTCCGCGACGACCGTCCATCGGACATCTGTTTCGCGCGCGGAACCTTCAACGCGCACCCATACGTGATGGCGGCGATGGACGAGTTCCTGGTCCGACTCGACGGGGCGGAAACCCAGAACCTCTACCGCGGTCTGGACCAGACCTGGGACGACCGCGCGAAGCGACTGAACGACCGTCTGCGCGCCCTCGATCTGCCCGTACAGGTGGCGAATCTGTCCTCGATCTGGACGATTCTTTATACCGAGCCCTCCTGCTACAACTGGATGTTCCAGTACTACCTTCGTGCTCACGGCCTCGCCTTGAGCTGGGTGGGCACCGGGCGACTCATCTTCAGCCTCAACTACCGCGAAACCGACTGGAGTGCCGTGGCCGACCGCTTCGAGGCCGCGGCCCTTCAAATGAAGGAGGACCTCTGGTGGTGGAGCAACGGAGCGCTCACCAACCGAAAAATCCACCGCCGGATCCTCAGGGAACTGATCTCCGCCCGGTTTGGCTGAGGAGTGGACCTGCGGACCGCTCAGGCCGCGGCCTTGGTGGGGACGATTGGGTCGATCAGCTCGCCGCGCATGACGTGGAGGGGGGCCTTGTAGTAGAGCTTGATGTCGTGGAAGGGATCGGTGAGGATCTTGGCGAACCAGGCGAGGCCGCTGGTCACATCCTTCACAAAGAACAGGTGGACGGTCCGGAAGAGCACCGCTCCGATGCCCAGCGCGATCCAGAGCTGTGAAACGTTTCGAAGAAAAGTCGTCGCATCGCTATGGGGGGTGAGCAGGCCGAACAAACCCGGTTCCACGAGCATCAGCACCGGGATCAGAGCCCAGATGGTCAGGAGCACCACCTTGCGGCGAAGGTTGTAGCCGACCTTGACCGCCTCCTTGTACTCGTGGGTGGCGCGGTTCACCTCGTCATAGCCCTTGGGCTCGAAGAAGAAGTGTCCGGCCTGCCGCGAGAGCATGGCGAGAATCCAGCCGATCAGAGCCGCGGCCACCGGCGAGGTGAAGAGGAGCGCATACGAGCAGAGGAAGCAGAGGGCGCTCACCAGGTGAAGCGACTGGTTGATCCGGCTGTGGTGATAGAAGCGGTGGTCGTCCCACCGCTGTTCCTCGAGAGTTTGCAGAAACCTGTTCATGGCGGATCTCCTTGATGAAGGTTGATTAACGCGACGGTCTTGTGCCGGGAAGCCTCATCCATTGACGTCGGCGAGGCCATCACTCCCGCGTTCCTCGACCAGACTCGCGCGAAAGTGCCGCGGAAGCACACACAGTCGCGAACACGACTCGCAGCGAAACAGGGCGAGGCCGAGCGCCTTCAAGTACCAGGGAACGCGCTGGCGCGACGCACGCACGTACCGGCTTTCACAGCGCGTGCACGCCGCTCGACTCATTTTCAGGCCACGCCCGATCATCTGCATGTACACAGGCACTCCGAACCGAAGTATCGGCGGCGCCCGCGACATAGGGATGACGAACTTCAAAGGGGACTGCGTCTTTGCCCTACTTTCCACGGAATTAACCCCCGCGACCCAGGGGCTTTTCTTCGGCTCCCTAGGGTGTGATCCGCGGAGAAGCATGAGCCACCTCGAACCCTCGGAACCGAACCATCACCAGGGCGAGGTGACTTCGGAGAAACCCCGGTCCACGGAATCGCGCCGCCGGATCGTGGTTATCGAGGACGATCGCGACATCGCCGACGCCATGAGTTATGCGCTCGAACGTGCGGGGTTCTCGGTCCGGATCGCCCGGACCGGGGAAGAGGGGCTCGATGCGGTCCGGAAGGGCGCCGATCTCGTGCTGCTCGACCTCAACCTCCCGGGTATGGACGGCCTCGAGGTCTGCCGGATGCTTCGGCGTCAGCCGGGTTCGACCCACACCCCCATCCTCATTGTGTCAGCGCGCGGGGAAGAAGTAGACCGGGTTCTCGGACTGGAGATGGGCGCTGACGACTATCTGGTCAAGCCTTTCTCGATGAAAGAACTGGTGGCGCGCTGCCGCGTCGGCCTGCGCCGGCTCGACGCCCGGATGGAAGGGCCGCCTGGATACGTGGACGAGAACTTCGAGATCGAGTTCGATTCCTACGTCCTGCGTTACAAAGGCGAAGAGATCCGGCTCACTCACAAGGAATTCGAACTGGTGCGGTACATGGTTGAACGCGCGGGCCGGGTTCTCACCCGGGAAAGGCTCCTCGACCGCGTCTGGGGCCAGGATGCCGACGTCGACGCCCGCAGCATCGACGCCCACGTGCGGAGGCTGCGCGCAAAGCTCGGACCGGCGCGCCATCACGTCGAGACCGTGGTCGGCATCGGCTATCGGTTTGTTCGTTAGCCCACGACGTCGTAGGGATTTAACCCATTGGTGCTGGCGCGGTCACACCACGCCCATAACCTGAACGCGTCTCAAAACGCCAACCCCGGGAGCGGATCTCGAGGAAACAAGTCGCAAGCGGGTGGAGGTTCAGGGTGCCTGAATTTTCCACCCGATTTTTTCTTCCCTGTCGGTCCCCCGTTTACGTGGAAGTAACAGTAGCGCCGCGCCAACGTCATGAGCACCCGGCAGACTGCCGACCCGATGACCAAACACCGACCCACCTCCGGAGGCCTCATGCGCTCTTTCCGCCGTTCAGGAATCCCTGGACTCTTCGCCATTCTTGTTCTCGCCTCGCCGGGCGCGGTTCGCGAAGCGGCCGCCCAGGCCGCCACCTCGCCCGCGAAAGCCGTTCGCGTGGCCGGGACGGTGCGGGACCTTCAGAACGCAATTACTTTGCCGGGGGCCACCGTCTCGGTCGTGGGTGGAACCGCCCTGGTTCTGACCGACGTGGACGGTCGGTACACCCTGGACCTCGCTCCGGGTTCCTATGAACTCAAAATCGCCATGGCGGGCTACCAGGAGCGGATGGTGAAAGTCGAGGTCCGATCCTCCGAGTCCCCCAAGGTGGATATCGGCCTCGCCATGAAGGCCTTTGCCGATGAAGTGACCGTCGAAGCGAACACCAACGCAGTGTCCTCCTCGGCGGAGGCGCAGTTGTCCGCACGCAAGGGCGCTTCAGTCATCACCGACAACATAGGCGCCGACGAGATGAAGGCGAACGGCGACTCTGACGCCGCCTCGGCCCTGGCCCGCGTCACCGGTCTCTCCATCGTGGACAGTCAGTACGTTTTCGTGCGCGGCCTCGGCGAGCGCTACAGCAACACGACGCTCGCGGGCTCCGTCATCCCCACCACCGAGCCCGACAAGAAGGTGGTTCCCCTCGACCTCTTCCCGAGCGGCCTCATCGACAGCGTCCAGGTGGCGAAGACCTACTCTCCCGACCAGTCCGCTGAGTTCGCGGGCGGCCTGGTTCAGGTGGTTCCCATGAAGTTCCCGAGCCGCCGGGTGTTCGACCTTTCCATCGGCGGTCAGCATTCGTCCACGGCGACGGGAAAGAGCATCCCCCTGAGCCCCCTCGGCAACCGCGACTACTTCGGCTTCGACGACGGAGCGCGGGCGCTTCCCGCCTCGTTCCCGGCGGGCAAGATCGTCCGCCAGGGTGTCTATAGCCCGAGTGCCGGTTTCCTTCGCGATGACATCACGGCCACCGGAAGGTCCCTCGAAAATCGCTGGAGCCCGGTCCGCAAGGATGGCCGCGCGGGCCAGAGTTTCTCCGCCGTGTTCGGAGACCGATTCGGCAAGCTGGGTGTGGTGGCGAGCCTCAGCCAGTCGTACAAGGAAACCTACGTGGAGGAAGACCGGCGTTTCTTCCGCATCGGCGACGGGACCGAACTCGAAGCGGTCAGCGACTACAAGATGCAGACGGCCACCCAGAAGGCGCAGCTCGGCGGTGTCTTGAGCCTCGCCCTTCAGTTCTCTCCCTCAAACCGCATCTCCGTCGAGAACTTCTATACCCACAGCGGGCGGGATGAAGGCCGCCTTTTCCAGGGTCCGAACACCGAGAACAACTTTATCTATCGCAACGAGCGCTTGCAGTACATCGAGGAGGAACTGCTTTCGACCGGGCTCAGCGGCGAGCACTTCTTCTCGAGCCTCTCCAACAGCCGGATTGACTGGCGCGTGAATTATGCCCGGGCTACCCGCGACGAGCCCGACCTTCGCGAGACCCTTTACCAGCAGAACATCAACGGCACCGGCGCCTTCCTTCTCTCCGATGAATCCCAGAGCGGCTTCCGGATGTTCAACGCCCTCGAGGACGACACGCTCGACATCTCCGCCAACTGGAGCGTCTTAACCGCATTCTCCGGCCGTTCGGCTCAGTTCAAGTTCGGTGGAAACCACGTGAAGCGCACGCGTGACTTCTCTTCGCGCCGGTTCCGCTTCATCCCGAACTCCACCAACACCGGAGGCGCCATCCCGATCAATCTCTCGCAGGCCCCCGAGGTCCTGTTTGCGTCCGACAACGTTGGCTCGATCTTCCGGTTCAACGAAGAGACCCGCCCGGTGGACGCCTATGACGGCGAGACGAAGACCACGGCCGGGTACGGCCTTTTGGACATCGCCCTCTCCGACCGCACCCGTTTCGTGGGTGGAGCCCGCGTCGAGGGCTACGACCAGCAGGTCAACACCTTCGACCCGTTCGGCCTCTTCCTCGGCAGGATTTCGGCACAGATCAAGAACACCGACGTCTACCCCGGCGGCAACCTGATCTTTTCTCTCAAGCCGGACACCAATCTCCGGCTCAGCTACAGTCGCACCGTCAATCGTCCGGAGTTCCGTGAACTCGCCGCTTTCGAATTCACCGACGTGGTGGGCAGCCGTGCCGTCCGCGGTAATCCCGAACTCTCCCGCGCTCTTATCCAGAACGTGGACGCAAGGCTCGAGAAGATCAGCGGCGGCCGCGATGTCCTCGCCATCAGCGGCTTCTTCAAGGACTTCGATTCTCCAATCGAGCGCGTGGTCATCGCCGGCGCCCAGCCCATCGTCACTTACCAAAACGCCCAGAGTGCTCGAAACCTCGGCGTCGAGCTCGAAGCCGCGCGCCAGTTCGGCTCGAACCTCTTCTTGAACCTCAACTACACGTTCGTGGACTCGACCATCACTCTGGCCCCCGCGCAGCGCACGGTGCAGACCTCGCTCGAGCGCCCGCTTGCCGGCCAGTCGAAGAACCTCTTCAACGCCATGGCCGAACTGACCGTGCGCGGCGTTTCCGCGCGCGTGCTTTACAACTACTTCGGCGACCGGATTTCCGACGTGGGGTCGAACGAAGCTCCGGACATCATCGAACAGGGACGCGGCTCCCTCGATGTCGTCCTCGCGAAGCGGTTCGGGAAAGTCGGGCTCCGCCTGACCCTCGAGAACCTCACCGATACCGAGCACGAGTTCACCCAGGGTTCTGAGACTCAGCGCCTCTACAAGCTCGGTCGAGTGACCGCCTTCTCGCTCAGCTTCAACGCGTTCTGATCCCCCCGACAGCAACATAGAAATGAAAGAACACTTGAGGACTCCATCCATGAGCAAGTCGCACCGCATTCTGAGCCTGGCGCTTTCAGCCGTCCTCGGCCTGTCGCCGGTCACCTCGGTGTTTGCCGACCTCGGGCCGCCTACCACCGTCCCCGGAGTCTCGAAACCCGTCACCGTCGTCACGGGTTCGGTGCGGGGAACCGAAGCGTGGACGAATAACTTCGTCTACCTTCTTCGCGGCGCGGTCTTTGTCGAGGACGGCTCCGTCCTCAACATCCAGGCGGGCACCCTCGTGGTGGGTGAGGCGGGCAGCGTCGGCTCACTCATCGTGAAGCGCGGCGGACGGCTGAATGCCATCGGCACCCGGGATCAGCCGATCGTCTTTACCAGCGACCAACCGGTGGGCCTGCGCGCCCGCGGCGACTGGGGCGGCCTCATCATCAACGGCCGGGCCCCGCTCAACGTTCCCGGCGGTGAGGCGGTGGGCGAGGCCGATACCGGCATCTATGGCGGCAACAATCCAAACGACAACAGCGGCTCGCTCCGTTATGTGCGCATCGAGTTCGCGGGTACCGAGTTCAGCCCGGACAACGAACTGAACGGCATCGCCTTCCAGGCCGTGGGTCGCGGAGGTTCCTACGAATACATCCAGATTCACATGAACAAGGACGATGGCCTCGAGTGGTTCGGGGGCACCGCCGACGCGAAGTACCTCGTCGTCACAAACGCCGCCGACGACAGTCTTGATTGGACCTTCGGCTGGTCGGGCCGCATCCAGTTTGCCGTGGTCAGCCAGCGGGGCGACGACGCCGATGCGGGCATCGAGGCCGACAACAATGAGTTCAACAACGAGCTTCAGCCCCGTTCCAATCCGACCTTCTTCAACGTCACTCTTTGTGGCGACCCCGATCGCAACGAGGGTGCGGAGAGCGCGCGGGGCGCCCTTCTTCGGCGTGGAACCGCGGGCACGCTCCGGAACTTCGTGATCCAGGGCTTCAAGAACGTGGGCCTCGAAGTGAACGGCACGTCGACCTTGAACCAGGCGACCCAGGGCAACTTGAAGTTCAGTAACGCCGCCATCTTCAACACCGGCGCCAATGGCACTACCTACAGCCCGGCGACCACTCTCGCCCTCGTCACGAACGGGATGTTTCCGAACGTCCGCCTTGGCGAGAACCCCGGGATCGGTGACTGTCACAATCACGCGAATCCGGTCTGGCAGCCGCCCACCGCGACGAGCCTCGCCGGCGGTCAACTCGCGCCCGCCCTCCCTCCAAACGACGGCTTCTTCGAGGTGACGTCTTACATCGGCGGCGTGCCTCCAGCGCCCGCCGACGATTGGACGCGTGGTTGGACGTCGTTCCCCCAGCGTTGAGACTTCCGGCCTCATTGGACCCCTCCCGAAGCGGAGGGGTCCGCTTTTTGGGACCGCTGTGCCTCCTGGCCGTCCTGGCTTTATCGGCCCATTGCGGATGGCTGCGCGAGAAAGAGGATTTCCGGCTGGATCGAACCCTGGAGTCCCCCGAGGCAGTGGCGCGGGCGGTGATCGCGGGCATGGGCGCGGGAAATTTCGACGCCTTGAAACACCTCGCGGTTACCGAAGCCGAGTTTCGCGACATCGTCTGGCCGAGGCTTCCCGCGAGCCGGCCGGAACGCAATCTGCCGATGGAATACGTCTGGAGCGACCACATGGCGAAGAGCGACGCCAACCTGCGCGCACGCCTCGCTGGCTGGCAGGACCGCGGCTTCGTTCTGGTCGCCCTGACCTTCAAGGGGGGCACCGAGGACTACGGCACGTTCAAAGTTCACCGCGAGACCGTTCTGGTGCTCAAGGACCGTGACGCCCACGAGCAGACCGGACGCCTCTTCGGCTCGATCATCGAACACAAGGGCCGTTTCAAGGTCTTCTCGTACATCGTCGACTGATCGACGCCCGAGCCGCTGCGCCACTTCTATCGTCCACGGCAGCAAGCTCCCCGGGCATTCCAGAGAAGAGCGCTGGGCGAATCGCTACAATCCCTGCCACCATGCGCGCCTCGTTGGCCATAGCCGGCCTCGCCGTTGTTGCCGCCTCCTCCGCCCTTGCTCAAACCGGGACTCCGAACGCGGGCGTACCGCTCGACATCGTTACTCGCCGGGCCGCAAACATCAGCGGGCTCCGATACGAACTGGCGCTGTCGATTCCCGACTCGCTGTCGTCGCCGCTCCACGGGTCGATCGTCGCCCGGTTTCAGTTGAAGGACGCTTCGTCGCCGCTGGTCCTAGACTTCGAGACCAGTCGCGAGCACGTCAGGTCGGTCGTCACGAACGGGAAGGCCTCGGCCTTCACCTACGTGAACGGTCACGTCGTGGTGCCGGCGGAGGCCCTTGCCGAAGGCGCCAATGTGGTCCGCATCGAGTTCAACGCCGGCGACGCTTCGCTCAACCGCAGCGCTGACTTCCTGTACACCCTCTTCGTGCCGGCCCGGGCGCGACTGGCGTTCCCGGTGTTTGATCAGCCGGATCTGAAGGGGCGATGGACGGTGACTCTCGAGCATCCGGCGAAGTGGCAGTCGGCCGCCAATGGCGCGGAGTTGTCACGGACGACCATGGGCGACCGTGCGACCGTCACCTTCGCGGAAACCGAGCCGCTGCCGACCTATCTCGTGGCCTTCATCGCGGGCGACTTCAAGATCGAGACGGCCGAGCGCAACCGCCGGACGTTCCGCATGTTCCACCGCGAGACCGACGCGGCCAAGGTGGCGCGCAATCGCGCAGCGATCTTCGATCTGCACGCCCGCTCGCTCGAGTTCCTCGAGCGCTACACCGCGATTCCCTACGCCTTCGGGAAGTTCGACTTCGTGGCGATCCCCGCGTTTCAGTTCGGCGGCATGGAGCATGCGGGGAAGATCCTCTACAACGCGCCCGGGCTTCTGCTCGATGAGTCGGCGACGCAGAACCAGCTGCTCGGCCGCGCGTCGGTGATTGCCCACGAAACCGCCCACCTGTGGTTCGGGGATCTCGTCACCATGCGCTGGTTCGACGATGTCTGGATGAAGGAGGTCTTCGCGAACTTCATGGCGGCCAAGATCGTTAATCCGTCGTTCCCGACCGTGAATCACGAGTTGCGATTTCTGCTCTCGCACTATCCGGCGGCCTACGAGGTCGATGGCACGCCCGGAGCGAACCCGATCCGCCAGCAGCTCGACAATCTGAACGAGGCCGGCAGCATGTACGGCGCGATCATTTACCAGAAGGCGCCGATTGTGATGCGGCACCTTGAGGAGTTGCTGGGCGAAGAGAGTTTCCGCGACGGCCTTCGTGACTACCAGAAGGCGCACGCGTTCGGCAATGCGACGTGGAAAGACCTCATCGGGGTGCTCGATGCGCGCACTGGCGTGGAGCCGGGTGTGGGTGGAAAGCCCCGGTCGCCCAACCATCGAGACCATTCTCGACGTCAAAGAGGGCAAGGTTAAGCGCCTCGCCTTCCGCCAACACGATTCGTGGAAGCGCAATCGGAAATGGCCGCAACGGATGCGCGTGAGCATCGGATCTGGAGACGGCGGGCCTTTTGGGGGAAGACGCGGGTCCGAGCAAACGTTCGTCGTCGAGATGAACGGTGGCGAGGTTGAGGTTCCTCAGGCGACCGGCCTGGAGGCCCCTCGCTACGTGCTGCCGAATGGCGCAGGGTGGGCCTATGGCGGCTTCACTTTGGACAAGGCCACGCTTTCCTGGCTGATGACGAATCTCCCGGAACTCGGCGATCCGCTGACCCGCGGCAGCGCGTGGGTCACATTGTGGGATGCGCTGCTGAGCGGCCAGGTGCAGCCCGACGCGTTTCTTGATCTCGCCCTTCGCGCCCTGCCGAAAGAGACCGACGAACAGATGACCTCACGCGTATTGGGTTACGCGTCCAACACCTGGTGGCGGTTCATGCAAGCGACGGACCGCGCGGCTCAGGCGGAGCGTTTCGAATCTGCACTTCGTGAGGGCCTCGCCCAGGCCGGAACGCCGAGCCGGAAAGCCTCATGGTTCGGCGCGCTGCGCACCGTCTCGGTGACTCCCACCACTGTGGAATGGCTGCATCGAGTGTGGGAGAAGAAAGAATCGGTCGACGGCTTGCCTCTTGCCGAGACGGACTACACATCGCTCGCCCTTGATCTCGCGGTGCGAAAGGCCGGCGACGGCGCTGCCGACCTCCTCAAGACGCAGCTGGGGCGCGTCGAGAACCCCGACCGCCGCGCGCGCTTCGAGTTCGTGATGCCGGCACTGTCGGCCGATCCGGCAGCGCGCGACCGCTGGTTCGCCGCGCTGCGTGACGTGAAGAATCGCCGTCGCGAACCGTGGGTCCTCGAGGGACTCAACTATCTCCACCATCCCCTCCGCGCAGACGCCTCGAAGCAGTATGTGCAGCCGAGTCTCGACATGCTCTGGGACATTCAGAGGACCGGCGACATCTTTTTTCCGAAGCGCTGGCTGGACGCCACCCTTGGCGGCCATCAGACCCCTGATGTTGCGGACACAGTGCGCGGGTTCCTGAAGGCTCTTCCCGCGAACTACCCGCCGCGTCTCCGCAACGTCACGTTGCAGTCAGCTGAGGAACTGTTCCGCGCCGCGGGAATCGTGAAACGCTGAAACCCTCACGGAACCCCATTCTCTCCCGCCGGCGGAATCAGTTCCTCGGCTCGCGCCCCCGACAAGGCAGAATTGGAGCATGCAGAAGCTCCGTCTCTTGAACCTCGCCGCCTCCGTCCTGCTCCTCGCCGGGTCCGAAGAGGGATCCGCTGAGGAGACGCCGTCAGGAATTCAGGCCCTCGTTACCCCGGCGTCGGAAAATTCAGCCTTTCCCCAGCTTGCGGAGGACGGGAAGGGCGGCGTTTACATGACGTGGCTCGAGACCCTCAAGGATGGAGGGCACCGTCTGCGCATCGCGCATCGGAAGGAAAGCGGCGCGTGGGGGGATCCTGCGACCGTCCACGAAGGCCGGACCTTCTGGCGGAACTGGGCCGATTTCCCCGGCCTCGGCGTGTTTCCAGACGGTTCGGTGATGGTCCACTGGCTGGCTCGAAGCGGCGAGGGGACTTACGACTACAACGTCAACGCGCGTATCACCCGCGACGCCGGCAAGACCTGGGGCGAGCCGTTCCTCGTCAACACCGACGGGAAGAAGGCCGAACATGGCTTCGTTTCCTTTGCGACGACCAAGAAGGGCCTCGCGGTCGTCTGGCTCGATGGCCGTGAAACCAAGGGCATGAGTCACGACAGTGGCGGCCACGCCGAGGGCGGCGCTGGGGCGATGACCCTCCGCTTCGCCGAATTCCTGAGCGACGGCACGCGCGTGCGGGAGACCCTTCTCGACGCAAAGGTGTGCGACTGTTGCCAGACCGCGGTGGTCAATACTTCGAAGGGACTGCTCGCCGCCTATCGTGATCGTTCGGACAATGAATTCCGGGATATCTCCTTCGTTCGCCCCGGCGCACCGAAGCCGGAGCCCCACGATTTCTCGAAAGACGGCTGGAAGATCAACGCCTGCCCCGTGAACGGGCCGGCCCTCGCCGCGCGCGGCGACGTCGTGTCGGCGACCTGGTTCACGATGGGCGGCGGAAAGGCCCGCGTGAAAGCGGCGGTATCAACCGATGGTGGGGACACGTTCTCGCTGCCTTTGGAAGTGGACGCGTCCTTCCCGACCGGGCGTGTGGATATCGCGATGCTTCCTTCCGGGGCTTCGCTCTTGAGCTGGCTCGGTCGGGGTGAAGGAGGCGCCGAGATCAAGGCGGCGTTCCTCGCGACCGACGGCGCGCTCAAACCCGCGTTCAAAGTGACCGCCGCATCCAACGCCCGCGCTTCGGGCTTTCCGAGGCTGGAGCTCTCCGGCGGTGAGGTCGTATTCGCCTGGACCGAAGTCGGGGCCATACCCGACGGCTCGACCGTTCCGCCGCCCTCCCGGGTGCGGACTGCCGTCATGCCCCTCAAGTGAGGGCCCCTCCGCGATCGTTGCCGTCCTTGTCTTTTGAGGGTCACGCGAGCGTCATCCGACCCCGATAGGTTGGAGGCGTCATGAAAACAAGACTCGTCGTTCAAGCCCTCCTCCTTTCCACGTTTGCGGCAAACGCATTTCCGCAGAACCCCGCCGGGCCGATTCGAATCAGCGGCTCCACCACCGTCTACACGAACGTCTTCCAGGCCCTCAAGGACCGCATCTGCAAAGAGGCAGGCGAGCCTCTGGAGGTCATCTCGAACGGGTCGCGCCAGGGACTTTCAGACCTCATCTCGGGGAAAAACGAAATCGCCATGATCTCGGCGCCCCTCGAGGAGCTGCTTCCGCGGCTGAGCGAACAGGAGCGTGCGCAGTTCGATCCCAAGAGTCTCGTCATTTCCGCTCTCCCCGAAACGAGACTCGTCTTCATCGTTCACGAGTCAAATCCCGTCAAGACCCTCACCATCGCCCAACTCTCCGATTTGTTCACTGGGGTGGTGGCGAACTGGAAAGATGTAGGAGGACCCGATCTTGCCGTCGAGGTTGTTTCGAATCAATTCAGCTCGGGTCAGCGTGCCGTGCTCGAAGACCGCGTGACCGGAGGCAAGAAAGTGGTGGCTACTGCGAAGTCGGTCATGAACGACCCCCTCATTCCGGGAGTGGTGAGACAGCTCCAGGGCGGCCTGGGCCATACCGGGGCCCAAAATGATCTCCGCGGAGTGGTCATGCTGAAGACCGACCGGCCGATCGTTCAGCCCATGTCGCTCGTAACCAAAGGAGCGCCCACCGGACGCATCGCACGGGTGATCGCCGCCACCCGGAAGGCTTTTGCAGCCAACTGATCATGCCGACAATCCGCGTTCGTCTGCGAGAAATCGCGGACGCGGGCCTCGCATCCCTGCGGCTCGCATCCTTGCTCAACTTCGCCGCCATTCTCGTGCTTCTTCTGGCCGCCGTGTGGATCCAGCGGATCAATTCCGATGCGGCCGTGGCCGCCAAGCTTGCCCTTCTGGCCGAAACCCAGCGCGGTCTGGTAAGCCGCGTGGCGTCGGAGCTTGATCTCTCACGACAGGCCGAAATACGGCAGCGGTTCCAGGCGGTGAGCGAAGAACTCTCGACGCGGGCCGCGGAAAGTGATCTCGACATCCTCGCCGAGGTGGCCCTGGCGCGGAAGCATTCCGAGGAGATCTTCTCCTTCGCGGCCGGCTTCGGCCAGCAGCAGGCGATGTCCGTCATCGACGGCCCCTTCGCGGCGGCGACGGACCGGATCCGGGAGCGGATCCTGGATCGCATCGCGCGTGCCGATGCCGCGGCGTTTGGCGCGGTGGGCGTGATGTTCGCGCTCGGCCTGGCCGCCCTGGTCCTCCAATTCGGTCTCGGCCGACGAAGCGAACGAACACTCATCCGTCGCATGGAGGGCCTTGCGAGTTCGATTTCGAACGACCTCGAGGACAGCGCGGCCTCGGTGGAACGCGTCGCTGCCGGAGACCTCAGATCCGCCACACTGCCTCTTCAAAGGGGAACGCTCGAAACGGAACGCCTCCAAAACGCAGTCTCGGTGATGGAAGCGCGCCTGGTGACCATCCTCGGCGATCTTCAGGCCGCGGCGGAATCGGTTTCAATCGGCGCTCAGCAGGTTTCCTCCTCCGCTCACGCGCTTTCGCTGGGCACGGCGCGGCAGGCCGCTTCGATGGAGGAGACGACCGCGAGCGTTCAGCAGATGACGTCATCGATCTCCCAGAATGCGCAGTTGAGCCGGGCCACTGAAGCCCTCGCCGCGCTGAACGCCACGGGCGCCCGGAACGGCAGCACGGGCGTTCGTGACACGGTGCTTGCGATGCGGAAGGTCATAGAGAACGCCACGGCGGTCGAGGACCTTGCCTACCAGACACATCTGCTTTCCCTCAATGCCGCCATCGAGGCTGCGCGGGCGGGCGAGCACGGGAGAGGGTTCGCGGTCGTCGCGGCCGAGGTGCGCAACCTTTCCGCGCGGAGTTCGGCGACCTCGAAGGACATCCGGTCCGTGGCCGCGTCAAGCATCGAGATCGCGGAGCGCGCGTCCGGCTTGATCCTTGACCTCGTGCCGTCGAGCGAGAAGACCGCGCTCGCCGCGAACCAGGTGGCCTGCGCTTCCGCCGAACAGCAGGCCGCCGCTCATCAGATCGCGCGAGCCATCGAAGAGATCGATGGGGTCACGCAGTCGACCGCCGCCGCATCCCAAGAGCTCTCGGCGACCGCTGAGGCCATGGCCAACCAGGCGCGCCGTCTTCGCGAGAGCGCGTCTTTCTTCCGCGTTGCCCAGGCAACCTGACCGCCGTCACCCCGCGATTCCCGCCGTTGTGACCGTTTCGTCACACGGCGGGACTACCTTCGGTCCCATGAGTCCCGGTGAAGCCAGCGCCACCTGCATCCCGATCCCGCGCGCCTTCGAGCCCGATGCGGTGTCGGTCCTGCTGTCTCTCGCCGCGGAGTTCACCAGCGCGTTTCAGCCAGTAGTCTCGCTCTCTGAGGGGCGGGCCATCGGTTTTGAGGCGCTGCTCAGATTGCCTGGGGACCTGCTCCTTGATAACCCGGCCGATGCCTTTGCCGCGGCTACCGGAACAGCGGCGCTGGTGGATCTCGAGATAGCGGCGATCGAAACCCACCTCCGGTTCGCCACCCAACTTCCGGAGGGGCGACTGTTTCTGAATCTCTCACCCACCGCGCTCCTGGATCCCCGGTTCTCTCCGAGCGCCCTTTCGAAGCGCATTCGAGAAGCCGGGTTCAAGCCGGAACAGATCGTCATTGAGATCTCTGAGATCGAGAACGTCGGCGACCCCGAACTCTTCGCCGCCGCCGTTCGTCCCCTTCGCGACGAGCATTTTCACCTGGCGATCGACGACTTCGGCGCCGGTTTCGCCAACGTCCGGCTCCTCGTCGAGCTTGGCCCCGAATTCCTAAAGATCGATCGCGCGCTGGTAACCGGGGCCTGGCAGCATCCCCGCAAGCGCGTTTTCCTCGAGACCATCGGGTCTCTCGGGCTCAGGGTGAATTGCTCGGTCATCGCGGAGGGCGTCGAAACGGAGCGGGATCTCGCCACCGTCCGCGCCTGCGGGATCCGTGTCGTGCAAGGGTACTTTACCGGCGGACCAGCACCCGCGGACGAGGCGCGAACCGTGCCTCCGCTTCGGGTGAGCGGACTCTCACTCGCCGACTCCCCCGAAGAAACAATCGGAGCCCTGGCCCTTCCCAGGGAAGGCGTGGCGCGGCGCACGCGGGTGGGCGACCTGATCCCGCTGTTTGAACGCCAGCCCGAGCCGGCGGCGATCCCTGTGCTCGAGGATTCCCGCGTTCTGGGCCTCGTGACCCAGACCGTTCTGTTCTTCCACCTCGGCCATCGTTATGGCCACGCCCTTTGGAGTGACCGGCCGGTCTCCGAGTTCGTCGAGGCTCACAATGTGGGGTTCGATCGGTTGTCCGCGCTTGGCACGCTCGAGCAGGCCGCCGAACTCATTCGAAGGCGTCCGGCCTGGCGTCGGTTCGACCCCCTGGTGGTGGAGAACGAATCGGACGGTTATCACGGACTGCTGCCGGTCGATCGGCTGCTGAGTGAGATGACTCGCCTGAAGGTCGAATACGCGCTTCAGTCGAGTCCCCTCACCGGCCTTCCCGGAAGCGCGGCGCTGGCCCGTGCCGTCGATGCCCGATTGCGCGCCTCCAAGCCCTTCGTTCTTGGCTGGGCGGATCTGGATGACTTCAAACCCTTTAATGACCGCTACGGGTTCAGTCGCGGTGACTCCGCTCTCCTCCTCCTTGCGGAAACCCTGAAGAAACAGCTCCAGCATGGCGTCGGGGAACTCGTGGCCCACATCGGGGGTGATGACTTCGCCTTCATTGTCGAGGCGGGAGATCACGCCCTACGGGCGCAAGAGGCGGCCGCCGAGTTTTCGGATCACGTCCTTGCCTTGTACGACCCCGAGGACCGCCGGGCGGGCGGGATCGAGAGCATCGATCGCCGCGGTCGCCGCCGCCGATTTGGCTTCACCAGCGTCTCCATAGGACTGGTGAGCTGGCGCGGCGAACCGGGTGTGACCTATCGAAAGCTGGTTGAACTGGCTGCCGAGGTCAAGACCGCAGCCAAGCAAACAACGGGTCCCGTGGTTCTGCAGAATCAGCGCGCCCTGACCTAGCTAGCAGGGTGCCGAGAAAGGTCAGCACCCTGCGTATCCCGGCGAAAGCCCTGGATCCACTGACCGCTATTTGCTTGGGGTTCTTCGACAGCGTAGGGAAGGAAAGTTGGGCGCTCGGTGTTTTTCAGCACCCCGCCAACGCAAGCCGACTCGTCACCACGAAGGTGCTGGAACGTCACCGAGGCGTCACAGTTTCCCCGAAATTAACCCGCGCGTCGCCCGCGGTTCTCACGGGCTTTCTAACCTTCTTCGCACTCCAACGGTGATTCGACCGGTTCGGGGCGGGAAGCAAGGAGCGATAGGAAGACCATGAGGCGAACAAACATCCTTTGGGCGGTGGTGGTGTGGGCGCTGGTTTCAAACGTCACCCTGGCGCAGGGCTTTTTCTACAAAGAGGTGGTGAAAGACGGCCGCGTATACGTCTTCAACCTCGGCCCCGAGTACGAACGCTGGGAGGCGACCGGCGAGACGGGCCGGGCCATCACACGTCTCAACTACGGACCCGCGGGCGAAACCGTGGTCTTCGATTCGGAGGAGGCGATCGACCTCTACAACTTCAAGCACGGCATCGCTGAAGTTGTGACGAAGCCAAAGCCGCCGCGGCTCGAGCTCGTGTGGCGCGACGGGAAGACGAGGATCACCACGGACAACGCGTATCTTGAGATGTCGACGCGCCTTCAGATGCGCTACACCCACGAACTCCCGGATGATTCAGTTCAGCTCGCGGGGACTGCGGGAAGGGGCGACGACAAGGGTTCATTCCGCATCCGCCGGGCCAAGTTCAAGCTCGAAGGCTGGGCGATGAAGCCGTGGCTCACCTACGAGTTTCAGCTCAACATACCCGGCGTTACGGGGTCGAATGCCGGGGCGATTCTCGAGGACGCCTCGATCGATCTAGACGCCACGAAGGGCGGCAACCGGTTTCGCATCAAGTTCGGCCAGTTCAAGCCCGCGTGGGGCCGCCAGGAGATGACCTCCTCGGGCTCTCAGAGCTTCGTCGATCGGGCCGAGGTTTCAAACCAGTATGCGCGCGGTCGCGAGACGGGTCTGGCCCTTTGGGGAACCACCTCGAACAACAAGGTCGAATGGCGCGCCGGAATCTCGAACGGCAACAGCATGACCCGGACCTCGAACGACAACGACGCGTTCCAGTACAACGCGCGTGTCATGTTTCAGCCGAGCGGGCGTCAGGCCCTGATTCAGAGAGCCTGGGTTTCCGGACCCTTCTACTCCGAGGGAGATTTTGAATCAGGGGACTTTCCGCTCTTTGCCATTGCGGCGAACCTCGAGAAGAACGATTTCCACCGCACCACCACCGGCAATGACCTCAAGGACACGGTCTACGGGCTCGATGTTGTCTACAAGTACAAGCGCCTGTTCGCCACCGGCGAGTACTACATCCGCGAGCGCACCCCCGAGACCGGCGCCAGGTTCCGGTCGGATGGTTTCTTCGCCCAGGCGACTTACCTGCTCACGGCGCGCCGCGTGTGGGAGGTGGGAATCCGCTATGGCCAGTTCGACCCTACCGACCGGGCGGCCGCGAATCTTCGCAAGGAATTAAGGGGAGTGGTTTCGTACTACTACGGCCGGCACAACATGAAGGTGCAGGCGGATTTCGGCCAGCTGCAAGACCACGCTGCCAATACCGGCAAAGGTACTCGGAACAAAGAGTTCCGCGTGCAATCGCAGGTCGTCTTCTAGCAGGGTGCTGAAAAACACCGAAAAGCGCCCAACTTTCCTTCCCCACGCTGTCGAAGAACCCCAGCAAATAGCGGGCAGTGGATCCTGGGCTTTCGCCGGGATACGCAGGGTGCCCAGGTTGAACGGGCCCTGCTACTTAACACCGATCTAACACGGGCTTAACCCTCTCTACTCGTGCGCCCTCTAGCGTGGCTCGGCAATTGCAATCCTCTATCGAATGGTGACCCTTCAAATGACCCAGATTCTCCGAAACGCCGCAGTCGTCCTTTTGCTGGCCCCGACTGCTCAGGCTCAGCAGGTTCAGGTGGACCCCGCCTTGCCGTCTTATCAAAAGGTCAGCGGCATCTCCGGAAACCTGAACAGCGTCGGCTCCGACACCATGAACAACCTCATGACCCTCTGGGCCGAGGCCTTCACGAAGATGTATCCGAATGTGAAGGTTCAGGTTGAAGGCAAGGGTTCGTCCACCGCCCCCGTCGCGCTCATCGCAGGAACCGCGCAGTTCGGCCCTATGTCGCGGGCCATGCGCTCGACCGAGGTCGACCAGTTCGAGCAGAAGTACGGTTTCAAGCCTCTCCAGTTCCGGACCTCCTACGACGCGCTCGCGGTCTATGTCGGCAAGGACAACCCGATCGAGAAGCTCACCCTGGCGCAGGTCGACGCCATCTTCTCGAAGACCCGCCGCCGCGGCTTCAAGACCAACATCACCACCTGGGGCCAGCTCGGCCTTACCGGCGACTGGGCCAACCGCCCGGTGAGCCTTTATGGCCGCAACTCCGCGTCGGGCACCTACGGCTTCTTCAAGGAGCATGCGCTCAACAACGGTGACTACAAGGATCAGGTCAAGGAGCAGCCGGGCTCGGCCTCGGTGGTGCAGGGCGTCACCACCGACCGTTTCGGCATCGGCTACAGCGGCCTCGGCTATCGGACCTCCGGCGTCAAGGTCGTGAGCATCGCGGAGGCCGAAGGCAAGGAGTACTCCGCCGGAAGCTACGAGGACGTGAAGACCGGCAAGTACCCCTTGAACCGCTTTCTCTACCTCTATGTGAACCAGGCGCCGGGCAAGCCCGCCGATCCACTGGTGCGTGAGTTTCTGAAGCTCATCTTCAGCAAGGAGGGCCAGGAGGTCGTCTTGAAGGATGGCTACCTGCCTCTGCCCGAAGACATAGCGAAGCAGGAGATCGCCAAGATCCGCTGAAGCGCCTCGCCCCGAAGGCTCCCTCTGAGCCCCCGGTGTCACCGCCATGACCGACGCCAAACCTGAATCCGTGAGGGCCCGGATGCAATCCGCTTCCGAGCGGATTGCCCGGGTGAAGCGGCTCGACCGGGTGGCGCGGGGGGTGATCACCCTCGGCGGCCTCGGGATTGTCGCGAGCGTTCTCTTTATCTTCCTGTTCATTCTGGGAGAAGCGTGGCCGCTCTTCCGGGAAGCCACAACCACGAGGCTCCCGCCCGCGGCCGAGGCATCAGAGCTTCGGGGGGCCCTGGTCCTTGGGACCGACGAGTACCAGAAGAAACTCTTCGGCCTCCAGCCGGGCGGCCTCACCATCTCCAACATCGAGACCGGGACCCTCGACCGTCACGAGCCCCTCCCGGGCGTCGCGGGAGCCACGGTGACCGCGGCCGCTCGAAACGCGACCGGGTCGCTTCTCGTCGCAGGAACCTCCGACGGCCGCGCCGCTCTCATTCACCTTCGTTTCCAGCCCCAGTACGAGGCCGCGAAGCTCACGGATGTTCTGGTCGATGTCCGGATCGATCCGCCGGTGGTGATGGACTCTGAGGCACGCGCGCTTCGCCTCGTGGATGGCCGCGAGCGGGATGGAGCGGTGGTCCTCGCCGCGGTCGTGACCGAGCGCGAGATCGTGGTTCAGCGGAAGGGTCCAGACGCCGCCGCTTACGTGACCACGACGCTTGAAGTGGGAGCGGGCGAGACGATCACCCACCTTCGCCTTGGCCGAACCGATCACCTGGCCGCGGCCACCGATCGAGGCGGTCTGTATCTGTGGGAGCTGGGTTCGGAGATCCGCCTCGTTGACAACCGGTCGCTGGCCCCCGCCAAAGTAACCGCCCTCGCGTGGGCCAACGCCGACATCTCACTTCTCGTGGGCGACGATCAGGGGGGCATCGCCGCCTACTTCCGCGTGCGTTTGAATGACGACGATCCCGAACTCTCACTTGTGCGGGCCCACGTCTACCTGAAGCAGGGCGCCGCGGTCGTTGACCTCGTCCCGTCCGTGCGCGACAAGAGTTTTCTCGCGGTAGGGAATGACGGTTCCCTTCGGCTCCTTCATCTCACCTCCGAACGAACCGTCGCCTCTCTTGCTCCCCCTGAAGCTCCAATCGCCCACGCGATCATCGCGCCCAAGAGTGACGGTGTTCTCGCGACCCTCAAAGACGGCCGGCTCGCCCGCTACGGCCTCGAAGCTCCCCACCCCGAGATCTCCGGACGCGTTCTTTTCGGCCCCGCCTGGTACGAGGGGTACCCAAAGCCCGAGTACGTCTGGCAGTCGACCGGAGCCACCGACGAGTTCGAGCCGAAGCTCAGCTTGATCCCCCTCGTGTTCGGAACGATCAAGGGCACGTTCTACGCGCTGCTCTTCGCGGTGCCCATCGCGATCCTCGCCGCCCTCTACACCTCCCAGTTCGCGCATCCGACGATCCGCCAGAAGATCAAGCCCACGGTAGAAATCATGGCCGCGCTCCCGAGCGTAGTCGTGGGCTTCATCGCCGGCCTCTGGCTCGCCCCCCGCGTCGAGGAGCAGATCGTTCCCGTGCTCCTGATGGTGATCCTCCTGCCGGCGCTCGGAACATCCGGGGTCTTGTTCTGGGACGCCCTGCCCAGGAAGCTGCGCATGCGTCTGCGTCCCGGAACTGAACTTGCGGTCGTGGTGCCCCTGTGTCTCCTCGGCGGTCTGGTGGCCCTCGCCCTGGGTCCCTACATCGAACGCTGGTTTTTCGGAGCCGACTTCAAGAGCTGGCTGAGCACCACCACCTCGCTGATCTACGACCAGCGGAACTCGCTGGTGGTGGGCCTGGCCATGGGCTTCGCGGTCATCCCCATCATCTTCACCATCACCGAAGACGCCTTCTCGAGCGTGCCTTCAAACCTCAGCGCGGCCTCGCTGGCCCTGGGGGCGAGTCGCTGGCAGACCGCGCTGCGCGTGGTGCTTCCGACCGCGAGCCCGGGCATCTTTTCCGCGGTGATGGTGGGGTTTGGCCGCGCGGTCGGCGAAACCATGATCGTCTTGATGGCCACCGGCAATACCCCGGTGATGGACTGGTCGATCTTCAACGGGATGCGCACCCTCTCCGCGAACATCGCGGTCGAGATTCCCGAAGCTCCGAACGGGGGCACCCTCTACCGCGTGCTCTTCCTTGCGGCCCTCCTTCTCTTCGCCATGACTTTCGTGGTCAACACCCTTGCGGAAGTGGTCCGCCAGCGTCTGCGAGAGAGGTACAAGGCGCTGTGAGAGCGGCCACGCCAAAGCAACGCGCACGGCCCGCGGGCGAATCACTGGTGTGGTTCACCGCGAGTGCTCTCGCCCTGTGCCTGCTCATGATCGGCGGCCTCATCGCGGTTATTCTGACCAACGGCCTTGGCTTCTTCTGGCCGCGTCCGCTGGTTGCGCTCACCCTCAAGGACGGGTCCAAGCGCCTGGCGGAGGTATCGGCCCACGAGGGAATTCCAAACCCCGGTCATCCGGACCACCTCCTCAACATGCGGACCCTCCTGAAGGTCGGCAACCGCGACCTGAACGGCGTCGATTTCGAGTGGGTGAACGACGCGGAAATCGTGACGCGCGACTTTCCGAGGGACGCCTGGTTCATCGAGCGCAGCGAGTACGGACCCTTCCTCGGCTTCCCGGTGCGGATATCGGAATCCGGGCGGGAGATCGCGACGCCGGGTCGAGCCCTGGCCGAGGCGCTTCGCGCGAAGCTCCAGGCGGCGGAGGCGGATCGCGCGGCGATACGGCATCTCGAGCGCGAGGAAATCGGCGCCATCAACATGCGCCTCGAAAAAGCGCGCCTCGCGGTCAAGGGCCTCGATTTCCGTGCGGTCACACGCCCCGATGGCCCCTCCGAGAGGGCCGAGCGTGATCGTCTCGCGGTTGGCGTGGCTGCGGATCAGGAGATCTACAAGGCGAAACAGGTCGAGCTTGAGAAGCTGGTCGAAGAGGCGGCCGCGTCGACCATCGTATTGCGGTCGGCTGCGGGCGACGAGAAGGAGCTGCGGCTTCTCGACGTCTACCGGGCCTATCCCGCGAACGATCTCTCCTGGTTCGGTCGCGCTTCGATCTACGCAAACCGACTCATTGGCTTCCTCTTCGACGATCCGCGTGAAGCCAACACGGAGGGCGGGATCTTTCCCGCCATTTTCGGCACCGTGATGATGGTTTTTCTGATGACCCTCGTGGTGGTGCCGACCGGGGTCCTCGCCGCCTTGTATCTGCGCGAATACGCGACCCAGAGCGTCCTTGTCCGCATCGTTCGGATCGCCGTGAACAACCTCGCGGGCGTGCCTTCGATCGTGTTCGGCGTGTTCGGCCTCGGCTTCTTCGTCTACATGGTCGGGGGGAGCATCGACCGCGTGTTCTACGCCGAGGCGCTGCCCACACCCACCTACGGGACCGGCGGAATCCTCTGGGCGTCGCTCACCCTGGCTCTCCTCACCGTGCCCGTGGTGATCGTCGCCTCCGAAGAAGCTCTCGCCGCGGTGCCCCGATCGGTCCGCGAGGCCTCGCTCGCCCTCGGCGCCACGAAATTTCAGACCATCCTGCGGGTGGTCCTGCCTTCCGCCGCTCCGGGGATCCTCACCGGCCTGATCCTGGCCATGGCCCGGGGGGCGGGGGAGGTAGCGCCCCTGATGCTCACCGGAGTCGTGAAGCTCGCTCCCGATCTTCCCCTCGATTCGTATTTCCCCTTCTTCCACCTCGACCGCAAGTTCATGCATCTGGGATTCCACATTTACGATGTCGGATTCCAGAGCCCGAACGTAGAAGCGGCCAAGCCCATGGTCTACATGACCACCATCTTCCTCCTCCTGATTGTGATCCTTTTGAACCTCACCGCGATCATCGTCCGCAACCGTCTGCGCCGGCGGTTCCAGACCTCCGCCTTCTGAGCCCGAGCCAACCATGACTGAACAACGAGCAAGCCCGATAAGGATCCAGACCGAGGTCTCCCAGAAGGCGAGCCAGCCGTCCGTCGAGGGTGCCACCCCCGCCATCGTCGCGGAGGGGCTGAACCTGAGCTACGGCACGAACCACGTGCTGCACGACATCTCCATGGAGATCGAGGAGAGGCGCGTGACCGCGTTCATCGGGCCTTCGGGCTGCGGCAAGTCGACCTTCCTCCGCTGCTTCAACCGGATGAACGACCTGATCGACGACGTCACGATCTCCGGAAAACTTGAGGTGCGCGGCCTCGATATCAACGCGCCCTCCGTCGACGTCATCGAGGTTCGCCGCCGCGTGGGCATGGTCTTCCAGAAGTCGAACCCGTTCCCGAAGTCGATCTACGAGAACGTGGTCTACGGCCTCCGCATCGCGGGGATCTCCGACAAGGCGACTTTAGACGCCGCCTGTGAGAAGAGCCTGCGCGGCGCCGCGTTGTGGGACGAGGTCAAGGATCGCCTCAAGGACTCGGCCCTGGGGCTTTCGGGCGGCCAGCAACAGCGCGTGTGCATCGCGCGCGCCATCGCGGTGGAACCGGAGATCGTCCTCATGGACGAACCCTGCTCGGCCCTCGACCCGATCGCCACCCTTAAGATCGAGGAACTGATCTACTCGCTCAAGAACAGCTACACCATCGTCATCGTGACTCATAATCTCCAGCAGGCCGCGCGGGTCTCGGACAAGACCGCGTTCTTCTGGCTGGGGAAACTCGTGGAGATGGGCCCCACCGCTTCAATGTTCACCAACCCTCGGGAGAAGCTCACCGAGGACTACATCACTGGAAGGTTCGGATAATGGAACGCCAGCACTTCGAAGGCGATCTCGAAGCCCTCAAACACCGTCTCCTGCATATGGGTTCGCTGGTCGAATCCCAGACCAGCAAGGCGCTCGTCGCCCTCATGGAGCGACGCGTGGAACTCGCGAAGACGGTCATCGAGGGCGATGCCGTGGTCAATCGCCTGCAGATCGAGATCGACGACCGCTGCCTCAAGATGCTCGCCCTGCAGCAGCCCATGGCCACCGACCTGCGTCTCATCACCTCGGCCATGAAGATGGGCGCCGATCTCGAACGGATCGGCGACCAGGCCGTCAACATCGCGGAAACCGCGCTCCGACTGCTCGAAACGCCGCCGCTCAAGCCGCTGCTCGACATCGCGGAGATGGCGGAGATCGCCCAGAAGATGACCCGCGATTCCCTCGACTCGTTCGTGCGCCGCGACGCCACCCTGGCCCGCGAGGTGCTGCACCGCGATGACAAGGTCGATCAACTGAAAGACCGCGTGTTCCGCGTTTTGCTGACCCACATGATGGCGGACCCGGGCACCATCGAACGCGCCCTCGGTCTCATCCTGATCAGCCGCAACCTCGAGCGCATCGCCGATCACGCCACCAACATCGCCGAGGACGTGATCTTCCTCGTCGAGGCAAAAGACGTGCGGCACCACCACTCCGCGGAGTAGGCCCGCTCGGACCCGCGGCGGCGCGCCCGGCCTCGGCTCTGGCCCTGCCTTGTGCGGACCCGGGGCCAAGGCTATGGTCGGCGCGCAGATGAAAGCCGCCGAGCACGACCCCGGACTCGACACCGAGTTCACCCGAGGCCTCGGCGCCTTCGACGCGACGATGGTCGTGGTCGGCTCCATGATCGGCTCGGGGATCTTCCTGGTCTCCGCCGACATGTCGCGCGTCCTCGGAAGCCCGGGCTGGCTCCTCGTGTCCTGGCTCGTGACCGCGGCCCTGACCCTGGCCGCCGCTCTCTCGTACGGCGAACTCGCGGCCATGATGCCGCGCGCGGGCGGGCAGTACGTCTATCTGCGCGAGGCGTTCTCGCCGATCTGGGGCTTCCTCTATGGCTGGACCCTCTTCCTGGTCATTCAGGCGGGGACGATCGCGGCGGTGACCGTCGGCTTCTCGCGCTACCTCGGGGTCTGGGTGCCCGCGGTTTCCGAAGACCGCTATCTCATCGCCCCCATCCACCTGACCGAGCGTTACGCGCTGTCGCTTTCGACCACTCAGCTCATGGCGGTGCTCGTGGTCGCCTTCCTCACCTGGATGAACACGCGCGGTCTCTCCTGGGGGAAGCTGATCCAGAACGTTTTCACGTCCACCAAGACCCTGGCGTTGGCCGGACTCGTGGCCCTGGGGCTGTTGGGCGGCTGGAACTCTCTTGCCGTCTCCTCGAACTTCGGTGACCCGTGGACGATTCGCGGCGCCACCGCGGTGGCCCCAGGCCTCACGCCGGACACCGGCTTCGGACTCTTCGTGGCCCTGTGCGTAGCCCAGGTCGGTTCCCTCTTCGCGGCGGATGCCTGGAACAACATTACGTTCACCGCGGGCGAGGTGAAGAATCCGCGCCGCAACATTCCCCTCTCCCTTGCCGTGGGCACCGGCCTCGTGATTGGCCTCTATTTCCTCGCCAATCTCGCGTATCTGGTCACCCTTCCCTTCGATCAGATTCAGAACGCTCCCCTGGACCGCGTGGCCACCTCCACTCTGGAGGTAGTTCTTCCCGGTCGCGGTGCCCTCATCATGGCGGTGGGAATCATCATCTCCACGTTCGGCTGCGCGAACGGCATGATCCTGGCCGGCGCGCGCGCCACTTACGCAATGGCCCGCGACGGGGTCTTCTTCAAGGCCGCAGGAAGGCTCAACGCCGCTCAGGTTCCAGCGGTGGCTCTGATCCTTCAGGGGGCGTGGACCTGCTTCCTCGTGCTCCCACGCACCTATAACCCCTCGACCGGGACCTACGGGAACCTCTACAGCAACCTGCTCGACTACGTGATATCGGCGGCTTTGCTCTTCTATATCCTCACCATACTCGGGCTCTTCCGGCTGAGAGTGACACGCCCCGATGCGGACCGGCCCTACCGTGCCTTCGGCTATCCATTCGTGCCCGCGGCCTACATCGTCTCCGCGACGATCCTCCTGGTGATGCTGTCCCTCTATCGCACCGCCACCACGTGGCCCGGTTTCGTCATCGTCGCCCTTGGCGTGCCCGTCTACTTCATGTGGGGTCGACGCGGGACGAGACGAGAATAGGGCAGGCCCCTGCGCATTCGAGGGCCAGAGGAAGGAACCCGCCGATGAAGCCGCTCGCTCACCTCCCTCTCCAGATCCCCCGTTCCGGGATTCGCGAGGTCATGGACCTCGCCCTCGCGGCCGAAAAGGATGGGCCGGTGATCCACCTCGAAGTCGGGCAGCCCGACTTCGCGACACCCGCGCACATCGTGGAGGCGACGTGCCGGGCGGTGCGCGAGGGGCACACCCGCTACATCTCCACCGCGGGCATCCCTCCGTTGCGGGAGGCGGTCGCCCGATCTTTCGAGCGGCGTACCGGCGCCGCCACATTGCCGAATCAGACGCTCGTCACGACCGGCGCCATGATGAGCCTGGCCACCTCGTTCTTCACGCTGCTCGAGCCGGGCGACGAGGTCCTGCTGCCGGATCCAGGCTGGCCGAACTACGGAACCTCGGTGAGCCTGGCCCGCGGAGTCCCGGTGCCCTACACCCTCAAGGCTCCGCAGTTCCTGCCCGATCTCGACGAACTCCAGTCGCTCGTGACGCCGCGGACGAAGATCCTCCTCGTGTGCAGCCCGTCGAATCCCACCGGCCAGGTCCACGACGCGGCGCTCACCGAAGCCCTCGTCGCCTTCGCCCGTCGGAATGATCTGTGGGTGGTCTCGGACGAGATCTACGCCGAGATCGTCTTCGAGAATCCGGCGCCGAGCGTTCTCAACTTCGACACCGACGGGCGGTGCCTGGTCATCTACGGCGTTTCGAAGAGTTACGCGATGACCGGGTACCGGATCGGTTTCACCCGCGGCCCCGCTGACTACATCACGGTTGCGGCCAAACTCCAGGAGCCCTTCGTCTCCTGCGGGACCGCGTTCTCGCAACTCGCCGCCGTGGCGGCCCTCGACGGTCCCCAGGACTGCGTTCAGAAGATGCGAGATGCTTACCGGCGGAGGCGGGACATCGCCCTTCAAGTTCTTCGCGAACGCGGGCTCTATCGCTACACCCCGGGCGGGGCGTTCTACGTGATGGTCGATATTTCGGCCGCGGCCATGGACTCGAGGGACTTCGCAATCGAGCTTCTGAAGGAAAAGCGGGTGGCCGTGGCGCCGGGGAGCACGTTCGGCCGACTGAGCGCGCAGTCCGTGCGGGTTTCGGTGGCTTCGCGTGACGAGGACGTCAGGGAAGGTGTCCTGAGGGTCTGCGACTTCATCTTCGAGCGGAAGGAACGGGCCGGGAAATGACCGCCCCCGCCCCGCCATCGGGCCGCAGGCTCGCGGAGAAGTTCGCCCTTGTGACCGCGGCGGCCCAGGGAATCGGAAGGGCTACGGCCATTGCGTTCGCCCGCGAGGGCGCGCGTGTCCTCGCGACGGATGTCAACGGGGGGAAGCTTCAGGAGCTCGCCGGCGTGCCGGGAATCGAGGTCCAGCGGCTCGACGTTCTGGAGGACCGGGCCATCGAGGAACTCGCGGCATCGGTGCGGCCCACGATCCTCGTCAACTGCGCCGGCTTCGTGCACGCCGGCACGGTCCTCGACTGCACCGGAGACGACTGGGATCAGGGCTTCCGACTCAACGTGCGATCGCAGTATCGAACGATCCGCGCCTTCCTGCCCGGCATGCTCGATCAAGGAGGAGGATCGATCGTGAACATCTCATCCGTGGCCGGGCCGATCACGGGGGTCGCGAATCGCTTCGTCTACAGCGCCACGAAGGCGGCGATCGTCGGGCTCACGAAGTCGGTCGCGCGCGACTTCATCGCTCAGGGTATCCGCTGCAACGCGGTCTGCCCGGGAACCGTGGATACGCCGTCGCTCGACGCCCGCATACGCTCCTTCGCGGATCCGGTTGAGGCCCTTAAAGACTTCATCGCGCGACAGCCGATGGGTCGCCTCGGAACCCCCGAAGAGGTGGCCGAGTTGTGCGTCTATCTTGGTTCCGGCGAGTCCGTTTTCATGACCGGGCAGGCCATCATCCTGGATGGAGGCTGGACATTGTGACCTGCGCCCCGCCGCAGACTTTCGAACGATTTTGTTGACAGACATCGCCCGATGGCCTCACAATCCCGCCCCTCGTGACCTTTCATCCCTCGGTTCCCCTCGTTTCGCGCTGGTGGTGGCGAAGCTCGGCGTGCGCCTTGGGAGGAGCTTGCGATTAATCATTAACTGATCCCGAAAACGAGGATCCCCCAAAAGCCCCCGAAGCGCATTGCGCCGGGGGCTTTTTCTTTTCCCCTTCCTTTTTCCCGAGTCACGACCTTGAACCTCTCACCTCTGCTCCACAAAGCCGTTCACCGTTCCCTTTCCGAGGGTGATGCCCGCGAAGCGGCCCTCGCCCTGATGAGCGGCGACGTTCCCCCCGCGCAAGCCGGGGGCCTTCTGAGCGCCCTGCGGGTGCGCGGCGAGAACCGCGGAGAAATCCTCGGCTTCGCCCGCGCCCTTCGCGAACAGGCAGCCCCTTTCGCGGTTTCCGCCGACGGTCTCATCGACACTTGCGGTACGGGCGGCGACGGTCTCGGCACATTCAACGTCTCGACCCTCGCGGGTCTCGTGGCCGCGGCCTGCGGCGCCCGTGTGGCGAAACATGGAAACCGCGCGGTCAGCAGCCGCTGCGGCAGCGCGGATCTTCTCGAAGCACTCGGCGTGCGTATCGACGCGCCTATCTCCCTTGCCGCGCGCTGCGTCGAGGAGGCGGGCTTCGGCTTTCTCTTTGCCCCCCTCTACCATCCGACCCTTCGCCAGTTGGCCCCGCTTCGCCGCGAACTCGGCTTCCGTTCGATCTTCAACCTCGTCGGCCCGCTCGCGAACCCCGCTCAGGTGCGGCGTCAGGTCGTCGGCGTGCCCGCGGTTTCCTACCTGCGCCCCGTCGCCGAGGCTCTGCACTCGCTCGGGGTTGAGCACGCGCTGGTCGTTCACGGTGACGACGGCGCGGATGAAATTTCGCTCACCGGGCCCACGTCGACGTTCGAGGTCCGGCCGGAGGGCCTGGCGAGCCAAGTGCTTCATCCCGAGGATGCCGGGCTCAGGGTCTGCCGAAAAGAAGAGCTTGAAGGCGGTGATGCGGTAGCGAATGCCGGGCTCGCCGAACGCATCCTGGACGGAGCACGCGGTCCGGCGCACGACTTCGTCGTCCTCAATGCCGCAGCGGCTCTGATGGTCGCAGGCCGGGCCGGGTCGCTGCGGGAGGGCGCCGATCTCTCTCGCGAGGCGCTCTTGAGCCTCCGGGCCCGCGCGGTGCTCGATGTCGTGAAGCGAATCTCGCAGGAGGCGGCATGACCTTCCTCGAAGAGGTGCTCGAAGTGAAGCGGGAGGAGATCACCCGCCTGCGCCAGAGTCCGCCCGCCATTTTGAGCGCCGGCCCTCGGGGCTTCGGCCGATTCCTGCGCCGTAAGGAGATCTCGATCATCGCGGAAATCAAGCGCCGGTCCCCCTCGAAGGGAGACCTGGCGCGTTCGCTCGACGTCGCGGAAACGGCCCAGGCCTATGCCGCGGGCGACGCGGCCGCGATCTCCTGTCTCACCGATCGCCGCTTCTTTGGCGCCGAAGCCGGCGACTTCGGGCAGGCGCTTTGCGCGGATCTCCCCGTACTTCGAAAGGACTTCCTCATCGACGAGATCCAGATCGATGAGAGTGCCGCGATGGGAGCGGCGGCGATCCTGCTCATCGTGAGGATCCTGCCTGAAGGAAGACTCGAGGAACTCCTGCGCTACGCGGCTTCCCGCGGCCTTGAGGCTCTCGTCGAGATTCACGACGAGTCCGAGATCGATCGAGCACTCCAGTCGGGGGCTACGATGATTGGCGTCAACAACCGCGATCTCGCCACTCTCGAGATCGACCCGGGCCGCGCGGCGCGGCTGCGCGCGCTCATTCCCGCGGGCGTGCTGACCGTGGCCGAAAGCGGGGTGAAGACCCGAGAGGATGTGAAGCGCATCGAAGATGCCGGTTTCGACGCGACCCTCATCGGCGAAGCCCTGATCACGAACCCCGATCCTGCCGCCATGCTGATGCAACTTGCGGGCAAGACCATGGCGGTGTTGCGATGACCTGGATCAAAGTCTGCGGCATCACCTCGAAGCCGGACGCGGAGGCGGCAATCCGCGCCGGTGTCTCGGCGATCGGTCTGGTCATGGCGCCCTCCCCGCGAAGGGTAACCCTCGAGAAGGCTCTCGGGATCGCCGCCATCGCCCGCGGTCGGGTCGAGGTCATCGGGGTATTCAAGGACGCGCTGGCCGCGACCGCCGCGCACGCGATTGTGGGATTCGACCGCATTCAGCTCCACGGCGATGCGTCGGTCGATCTTCCCATTCCGCTTCTCCGCGTGGTTCGGCCGGAGGCGCTCGGCGAAGCGCGCGCGCCAAACCCCGGAGAGACTACCCTGATCGACGGAAGTGAAGGCCGCGGCCTCACCTTCGATTGGACGAAGGCCCGGGGTTCGCGGGGCAGGGTGGTGATCGCGGGCGGACTCACCCCGGAAAACGTGGGTGAAGCGGTCACGGTCGCGCGGCCTTTCGGGGTGGACGTTTCCACGGGAGTTGAGGCGTCGCCGGGACGTACGGATCCCGACAAACTCGTTCGCTTCGTCGAGGCCGTGAGGAGAGCCGATGCCGAGCGCTGAGCGACCCGGCTACTTCGGCGCCTACGGCGGGCGTTTCGTCCCCGAAACCCTCACGTTCGCCCTCGATGAACTCGGAACCGCCTACGACGCGGCGCGGGTCGACGCCTCTTTCCAGGCGAGGCTCGCGGATCTTCTGAGGAACTATGTCGGACGCGCCACGCCGCTCTACCTCGCGGAGCGTCTCACCGAACATGCGGGCGGGGCAAGGATCTTCCTCAAGCGGGAAGACCTCAATCACACGGGCGCGCACAAGATCAACAACGCGATCGGACAGGCCCTGCTCGCGAAGCGGCTCGGGAAGGCGCGCATCATCGCGGAGACCGGAGCGGGTCAGCACGGTGTCGCCGCCGCCACCGCCTGCGCGCTTCTGGACCTTCCCTGCCGCGTCTTCATGGGCGAGGTCGACGTGGTGCGGCAGCGGCCCAACGTTCAGCGCATGGAACTGCTGGGCGCCGAAGTGATACCCGTGAGCTCGGGAAGCCGCACCCTCAAAGACGCCATCAACGCGGCGATGCGGCAGTGGGTGGCGGACGTGCGCGATACGCACTACCTCGTGGGATCGGTGGTCGGCCCCGACCCGTTTCCACGGATGGTGCGCGATTTTCAGTCGGTGATCGGCATCGAAACCCGCGACCAGTGCCTCGATCGCCTGGGACGCCTGCCTGATCTGGTGGTGGCGTGTGTGGGCGGCGGCTCGAATGCGATGGGCATGTTTCATCCTCTGCTCGGGGATCCGATTGCCCTGGTGGGCGTCGAAGCGGCGGGCCATGGCCTCGATACCGCGCGGCATGCCGCGACGCTCGCCTCGGGCCGGCCCGGGGTCCTCCACGGCGCGCGCACGGTTCTGCTTCAGGACGAAGACGGTCAGATCCAGGAGGCCCACAGCATCTCGGCCGGACTCGACTACCCGGGGGTGGGGCCCGAACACGCGCATCTCCGCGATACCGGCCGGGTCCGCTACGAAAGCGTTACCGATGTCGAAGCGCTCGCGGCATTTCGACTGCTCGCGAGGCTCGAGGGCATCGTGCCCGCCCTCGAGTCCGCGCACGCGGTGGCCTCCGCGGTGAGGGCCGCGGCCGACCGGCCAAAGGATCACGTCGTGGTGGTGAGCCTCTCCGGCCGGGGTGACAAGGATCTCGACCACGTGATGGCGTTCGTCGAGGAGGCCGCGTCATGACCCTCAGCCCGATGTTCGAAAGGGCGCGGGCCCGAGAGGAAATCGCACTCATTCCCTACGTCACCGCAGGCTACCCGTCGACCGCCGCGTCGCTCGACTTCATTTGTGCGGCGGCGGAGGCGGGTGCGGATGCCATCGAGATCGGCCTTCCCTTTTCGGATCCGGTGGCGGACGGGCCATCCATTCAATTCGCGTCGCATGAGGCGCTCGCGAACGGCTTCAAGTCCCGGGCCTTTCTCGAGGCCATCGCCGCGCGCCGCCCCGCCTGTCCTCTCATCGTGATGACGTACCTGAACCCTTTCCTGGCTCTTGGCGCGGGTGCGTTCCCCGCGTTTCATAAGGCCGGAGTTTCAGCCGTGGTGATTCCCGACCTTCCCGAAGACGAGTCGGCCGCGGTCTCTGGGGAGGGTCTTCGATTCGGGATCGACCTCGTCCTGCTCGCGGCGCCCACCAGCTCGATGGAACGACTGCGCCGGATCGGCGCGTCCTCGCGCGGCTTCGTGTACGTGGTGGGTGTGGTGGGGGCCACGGGTGTGCGCCAGGAGGCCAACCCGGCCTTGCCGCAGATCCTGAGCCGCGTCCGTGCGACCACTTCCTTGCCTCTGGTGGCCGGCTTCGGACTCTCCGACCCCTCCCACGTCACCGCCATCGCCGCCCACGCCGATGGCGCCATCGTGGGCAGCCGCCTCGTGGATGCCATCCGCGGTGGCGAAGACTTCGCCGCCCTCATTCGTTCCTTCAAAGAAGCCACACGGAGACATTGATGCTGATCCTCATGAAACAAAGCTCGAACCCGGACACGATCGCTCAGGTCTGTCGGGCGGTTCGCGAACTCGGTCTGGTTCCGCACCCGATCCCGGGCGCCACCCGCACCGCCATCGGCGTTACCGGGAATACCGGTCCGGTCGACGAGACCCGGGTCCGCGGCCTCCCCGGGGTGGTCGATGTCATCCGCGTGACCAAGCCCTACAAGCTGACGAGCCGCGAGATGAAGCCCGACGACACCGTGGTCGTCGTTGGCGACGTCCGCATCGGGGAGCACCGGCCCGTGGTCATCGCGGGTCCGTGTTCGGTTGAGACGCGCGAGCAGACGATCGAGACCGCGAAAAGAGTGAAGGCGGGCGGCGCGCATCTGCTGCGCGGCGGCGCCTTCAAGCCGCGCACATCGCCTTATGCCTTTCAGGGGCTCGGGGAAAAGGGTCTCGAGATCCTCGCCGAGGCGCGCGACATCACCGGGCTGCCTCTCGTCACCGAGGTGATCGGCGTCGAAGTCTTCGAGGCGGTCGAGGCCGTGACCGACATCCTTCAGATCGGAGCCCGGAACATGCAGAACTACCCGCTTCTGCGGCGGGCGGGAAAGAGTCTTAAGCCTGTTCTGTTGAAGCGAGGCCAATCCGCGACACTCGAGGAATTCCTCCTCGCTGCCGAATATCTGCTCGCGGAGGGGAATTCGAAGGTGATCCTGTGCGAGCGGGGCATCCGCACGTTCTCCGATCACTCACGGTACACCCTCGACATCAACATCGTGCCCGAACTGAAGAGCGTCACGCATCTCCCGGTTCTCGTCGATCCGTCCCATGCCTCGGGCAAACGCGAGATGGTAGTGCCGCTCGCCCGTGCCGCGTTCGCCGCGGGTGCGGACGGCGTCATCGTCGAGGTCCATCCGTATCCCGACAAGGCGCTGTCCGACGGACGGCAGTCTTTGAACCTTCAACTCTTCGCGGACCTGATGCGCGGCCTCGAGCGCTACGTTCCCGAAGCCGAGCCCCAGCCGGCCCTTGTCGCATGAGGGTCTCCCACCTTCGCCTCGAAACCGAGGCCTCGGCTCTCGACGCATTCGAGGACCTCTACGGAGGCGACCCCTACGCTTTTTTGTGCGAGTCGCTCGGAGAGGCGGGGCGCAACCGCTTCTCCTTCTTCGGCGGCCGTCCGACGCTGATCCACAGGACCTTCCCATCCAAGATCACCCTCGAACATCTCGCGACCGGTGAGACGCGGCTCGACGCGCGCGACCTGCTCGACTCCATTCGCGCGCTCTTTTTGGGGGCGGAGGTCTTGAAGGATGTGCCCCCGTTCTCGTCGGGCGTCGTGGGTTATCTCGGCTACGACGTCGTTCGACGGTTCGAGCGTCTGCCCGACTCACCCCAAGACCCGGAAGGGTTGCCCGACAGCGTTCTTCTCCTTCCCTCCGAAATCGTCGTGGTAGATCATCAGGCCGGCACCACCGATGTCCTCGTCCACGGAGCCGGTGGTGAGGCCCGGCTCGCCCAGATCCGGGCAAACCTCGATACACCCAGGGCGACGCGACCAGAGGGGATCGGCTCCCGCAAGAGTGTTCCGCTTGAGTCGCGGCCCTCGAGGCCTGCGTTCGAAGCGGGTGTGGAGACCATCCTCGAACACATCCGCGCCGGGGACATCTTTCAAGGCGTTCTCTCTCAGAGATTCGAGGCGGACTTCCATTCCGATCCCCTCGAGCTGTACCGGGTTTTGCGCGAGACCAATCCGTCGCCCTACATGTACTTTCTGAAGCTCGGTCCAGATCACGCCGTGCTCGGGTCGTCTCCCGAGGTTCTGGTGAGCCTGGAGGGCCGAAGGGCCATGACCCGCCCGCTCGCGGGCACGCGGCCACGCGGCGAATCAGGGGAGGCGGATGTGACCCTGGCGAGCGACCTGCTCGCGGATGCCAAGGAGCGCGCCGAGCACGTCATGCTCGTCGACCTCGCGCGAAACGACCTCGGGCGCGTGTGCGAGTACGGATCGGTCAGAGTCACCCGGCAGTTCGAGATCGAGCGGCACGCGCGGGTGATGCACATCGTCTCGGAGGTCGAAGGCGCCCTGCGGCCCGAACACGATGCCCTCGATCTCTTTCGCGCGACGTTTCCCGCGGGCACGGTCACCGGGGCGCCGAAGATCCGCGCCATGGAGATCATCGACGCGCTCGAGCCGGTGCGCCGCGGCCTCTACGGCGGCGCTATCGGCTACATCGATCCGGCGGGTCGCATGGATCTGTGCCTCGCCATTCGGACCCTGGTCGTCCATCGCGGCCGCGTCCTCCTCCAGGCCGGCGCAGGTGTGGTCGCCGACTCGAACCCGCAACACGAATACGAAGAAACCCGCCACAAGGCCTCGGCCCTTGTGCACGCACTTGAACAATGCCTGGGCTCGGCAGCCGCAAACCCGGGCGTTGTAGCGAAGGCCGAATTCACTTCGGCCGTAGCGCGGGGGTCTGGGGGGCTGAGCATGGAATTCCCTTCAGCGTTTGCGGCCCCCCAGCCAAGAAAATGATCGCGGTCATCGATAACTACGACTCGTTCGTCTTCAACATTGTTCAAGCCCTGGGTTCGCTGGGCGAGACGATCCGCGTCTTCCGCAATAATGGGATCACCGCCGCCGGTTTGAAGGCCCTTCGCCCTGACGGCCTGGTGCTCTCTCCCGGACCGGGACGGCCCGAGAACGCGGGCGTCACCCTCGAGGCGATCCGCGACCTTTCCGCGACCGTCCCAACCCTCGGGGTCTGTCTTGGACATCAGGCCATCGCCGTCGCATTCGGCGGCCGCGTGGTGAGGGCTCCGGAACCATGTCACGGCAAGGCATCCGTGGTCGAGCACGGGAATGACGAGATCTTTGCGGGGCTTCCCTCAAGCTTTGAGGCCGGCCGCTATCACTCGCTGGTGGCGGAGAGGGAAAGCCTGCCGAGCGAACTCAGAGTGACCGCGTGGACTTTGGATGGGGTCGTCATGGGCCTTCGCCACAACGAGCGTCCGCTCTTCGGCGTCCAGTTCCATCCCGAATCGGTTCTCACCCCCGAGGGTTCCCGGGTCTTTGTGAACTTTGTGCGTCTCACCCGGAGGAGATCTTCGCTCTAAGCTCGGTCCCGCATGCCGCCACCGGTCTCCCGTTCGCGCGAGTGGATGTTCCGTCTGCTTCTCCTGGCCATCTCGCTCCTCGTGGTGATGAGCCTTCTGGAGATCACCGCCCGCATTCTGCGCGCGCGCCAACAAGGCGGAAAAGAGGGACGGGAAGACGCCCTTTACAAGGAGTACGACCCCGCCCTTGGCTGGCGAAAGAAGAAGAACGCCACCGCCGTCTATAAACGCCGCGAGTACACGGTGGAGGTCAGGATCAACTCCGAGGGGCTGCGGGATCCTGAACGCCCGGTTGAACCATCGCCCGGCACGTTCCGCGTGCTCGCCCTCGGCGACTCCTTCGTGGAGGGGTACACCGTCGATCTTGCTCAGACGATCACCCAACGTCTCGAGGGCCGGCTCAGCGCAGCCGGATGTCGCGCCGAAGTGATCAACGGAGGGACCTCGGCCTACAGCACCGACCAGGAGTACCTTTTCTACAAGACGGACGGCGCCCGGTACCGGCCGTCCCTGGTTCTTCTGTTCGTCTTCTGGAACGACATCATCTATACGGATCGCCAGGACTATTTCGGAACGCCCAAGCCCGCGTTCGAAATGGGCGGAGGGGAGCTCCGCCTTCATCGGTATCCGGTGAAGGAGAAGCCGATGGCGCCGCCCGCCGCGGTTGCGGCCGAAGACGAAGCGCCCCGAGGCTCCGCGTTTCTCGAGCTTTTGAGAGAAAGACTCTGGGTCGGGGCTCCAGGCGCGCACGACACCCTGGCCCGATTCGGTCTCTGGAATCCGATCCCCAGGGCGACGCCCCGTCTCGAAATGCTCGTCTACGACCGGCGCAATCTGGCGCCGATCGAGGACGCGTGGGAGAAAGTCGGGGCGATTCTTCTGGCTCTCAGGAAGGATGTTGAAGCCAACGGATCGCGGCTGGCCCTCGTTCACGTTCCCGGGCGCATGGAAATCCAGCCCTCCTCCTGGCGGGCGACCCGGAAGCTCTACCGGCTTGCCGAAGACGCCTGGGATCTGAACAAGGTCAAGGAGCGTGTTCGGGCGATCGGGACTTCGATTGGCACCCCCGTCATCGATCTCGTCCCGCCGTTGCTCGCGGCGGAATCCGCCCTTCGCTCCACCTACTTCACGTTCGACGGCCACTGGAACGCGCGCGGCCACGATGTCGCGTCCGGCGCGGTTTTTGACTGGATGAAACAAACGGGTTCACTTCCCCGAAGCTGCGGAGGAGAGTTGAACGAGGTTGCGACCTCGGCGGTGGTGTGGAACCCGGCCTCTCCGCCCGGAGACGGTTCAAACCGTTGACCGCGCGCTCGGATTTGAGCCGGAAAACCGAGCCAGGAATCGCTCTCCGAGTGTAGCCTCGCGTTTGGATCGCGCCGCCGCCGTTAGCGAGCGCCACTGGAGACCTCATGAAAATTCACCGCGCCACCGGAGTTGCCGCCGTCGTGCTGGCCGCATTCAGCCTTTCCCCCTCTGAAGCACCGGGTCAGGACCAGAAGAAGCCGATCACCTTCGGCGCCGAGGTGAACGTCGTGGCGGTGCCCGTCTTCGTCACCGACAAAGACGGAAAGACCGTCGCGGGCCTGAGCGCCCAGGACTTCGAGGTCGAGGATGGCGGGAAGATGACGCCCGTCGAGGGCTTCCTCGCCGTATCCGGCGACGGCGATCTGGGTGTTCCCGCCGACACTGTCTCGAACCTCACTCAGCTCACCTCGAGGCGCCAGTTCGTTCTCCTCTTCGATCTGGCGCTTTCCCGCGCGGTGGCGATCGAAAGATCGCGGATCGCCGCCCGGAAGTTCATCGAGAATGAGGTGCGCCCGCGAGACCTCGTGTCCGTGGTGGTCGCGACGCCGCAGGGGATGAAGATCCTGCTCGGCCTCAGCCCGGATCGCGTGCAGATGGTTCAGGCGATCAACGCGGTAGGTCGCGGCGACATGGGACGCAACCGCGATCCCCTCGGGATCATTTTCGACACCGGCGTCGACGCCACCATGAGCGTCTCTTCGGAGTCCGAGGGCAGACAGCGGACCGCCGACGAGGACTCTCGCGAGCGCGCGTTCATGATGATGCGTCAGCAGCGCCAGGCCTACACCCAGCAGATCACTCAGTTCCTGGGCGGGTTCCAGGCCCTCGCCCGCCAGCTCGACGCGATCCGCGGCCGGAAGAACGTGATCCTCTTCTCCGAGGGCTTCGACACCTCCATCGTCTCGGGAACGCTTGGCAACGAGAGAGCCGCGAGTTCGAACTCGGTCACCACCGGTGCGTTGTGGGAGGTGGATGGCGATGCCTACTTCGGTTCGGCGACCGGGCTCAGCGCGATGACCAACCTGTTCGCGACCATGCGCGGGTCGGATGTGGTCATCCACGCGATCGATCTCGGCAGTGCCGGGGCCGACACGATGAACCTGAGTTCCCAGGAAGGCTCGCCTTTCACGTCGTCCACCATCGATTCTCTCGCCACCTTCGCGTCGAACACCGGCGGACGGTTCATGAAAGGCGTTTCCGACGTGGGTTTGGCGCTTAGCGATATTTCAAACGCCACCAAGGACTACTACGTCATCGCCTTTTCGCCCACGTCGAACGAGGTCGGAAAACTTCGCAAACTGAAGATCAAGGTGAAGCGGCCGGGCCTCCGGGTGAACCATCGTCCCGCCTACCTCGTGCCCGATCCCCGGAAGCCCGATATCTCCCGTCAGGCCCTTCAGGCCTCGGAGATCATCGCCAAGGGCATGTCGGGCGGCTCGATCCTCCTCTCCGCCTACGCCCTGCCCTATCGGTCGCCCCAGGCCGGCATCGGCCTGCCCATCGTGATTCAGATCCCGCCCGAAGCGTTCACGGACGCGCTGAAACGCAAGCAGATGAACCTCGAGCTTTTCGGATATCTCGTCGACGACAAGGGAACGGTGCGCGACTTCTTCAAGACCTCCCCGAGCCTCGATCCCGTGGCCCTCGGCGCCAGGATCAAGGCCAACGGCCTGCAGATTCTGACCACGTTCGCCGCGGGTGCGGGCGACTTCGAGGTCCGTCTCCTCGTCCGCGATACGGAGTCGCCGAAGTTCGGCGCCCTGAGAATTCCGGTTTCCATTCCCGCGTTCCCGGCGACGATCTTCGTGTCCGCTCCGATGGTCACCGACGATCCGTTCGCGCGGGTGGCCCTGCCCACGGTGACGGAGCGGCGCCCCGGGCGTGAGATCCCCTTCCGTATCGGCGATCGCCCGTTCACCGTGGAGGCGGCTCCGATCCTGAAGCGCGGCGCGGCCCGCGAGATCTGCGTCTTCAAGACGCCATCCACCGGAGAGGCGAAGGAACTCAAGGTGGTCCTGATCGGCGCCGACCTGAAAGAGAGGACACAGCCCTTCGAAAGTCTGACCGTCGGCCGCGACGCCGATGGGTTCGACCGCGTCGTCTTCACGATCTCTGCGAAGGACGCCGATGCGGGAGACTACGGCCTGCGCGTGAACGTCGGAGCCACCGCCTCGGTGGTCTCCAGGCTGCGCGTTCAGTAAGCGCGCCGCGCGGGCGGCGTCTAGCAGCCCGTGGTGAAAGTCTGCCGGCATTCGAGCGCGAAGCCAGCCCTTGGGGCTCGAACGCGGCATCCCGCCTGGCTTCTTCGCTCAGGACCCCGAATATTCCCGATATTCGGGGCCTTCGGCTCATCGCCATGCGGGCGCACCGCTCGTGGCCCCAGGCCAGGCTTGCGCGCTCTCGGTGCTGCGGCACACTTTCACCACGGCTGCTAGCCAAGCCGCAGGGAGCGGATGTGCTCTTTGAGCGCGGGTCCGAGGTCGTCGCGCTTAAGGGCCAGATCCACCGTCGCCTTGAGGAAACCGAGCTTCTGACCGGCGTCGTAGCGCGTTCCCTCGAACTCGTAGCCCATGAGCCGGCGCCGGGCGCTCAACGCGCGCAGGCCGTTGGTGAGCTGGATCTCGCCGCTCTGGTCATGCGCCGTCTTTGCGAGGTCGTCAAAGATGTCGGGAGTGAGGATGTACCGTCCCATGATCGCAAGATCCGATGGCGCGTCCTCGGCCCGGGGCTTCTCCACGAGTTCCTTGAGAAGGTGGAGGCGGGGATTTAGCGGGTCACGATCGCCCCGGATCACCCCGTAGGCGGAGATATCCGCGAGCGCCACCTTGAGGAGGGCGATCACCGGATCGCCACCCTGTTCGAAGATTTCGATCATCTGTCGCAACGCGGGCTTGCCGGGGGAATCGATGAGGTCGTCCGGCAACATCACGGCAAATGGCTCGTGCCCCACCAGGTCGCGCGCGGCGAGCACCGCGTGGCCGAGGCCCAGGGGTTGCTTCTGACGAACATACGAAACCGAGGCGAGGTCCGAGACCCGGCGCGACTCCTTTACGAGATCGTGCTTCCCCCGCTCGCGCAGCGTGGCCTCGAGTTCATACGCGATGTCGAAATGATCCTCCATCGACGACTTCGACCGGCCGGTCACGATGATGACGTGCTCGATCCCCGAAGCCACCGCCTCTTCGACCGCGTATTGAATGATGGGCTTGTCGACCACGCACAACATTTCCTTGGGCATCGCCTTGGTGGCGGGAAGGAAACGCGTGCCGAGTCCGGCGGCCGGAATGACGACTTTTCGAACCTGGGGGCTCATGAGAGGAAAATAGCATCGCTCCATCTCAAACGCGTCAGGGTGACGCGCCATGCGGGTGGGGACCAGCCAGGAAGGAACATCGTGCTCGAACTTCGTTACGTGGCCGACAACAAGGACAAGATCCTGACCATGATCAAGGATCGCGGCGACGATCCCGCGAAGGTCTTCGCCGCCAGAGACCCCTGGGAACTCGATGGGAAACGCCGCGAGATCATCCAGAAGGTGGAAAGCCTCAAGCACGCGCAGCGGAAGGCCGGCGAGGAGATCGCGCGAAAGGGCCGTGCGAAAGAGGACGCCACCGCCCTCAAGGCGGAGATGAAGACCGTCTCGGACGACATCAAGAGCCTGGACGGTGAACTCGCCGTCATCGAATCGAGGCTCAACGACCTGATGCTCGTTCTGCCGAATATCCCGGACGCGAGCGTGCCCAGAGGCGACGCCTCGGCCAACCTGGTGGTTCGAAAAGTCGGGGTTCCGAAGACCTACGACTTCGAACCGAAACTTCACAACGACCTCGGGCCCGCCCTCGGCATCGTCGATTTCGAGCGCGCGACCCGGATCTCGGGCGCCCGTTTCTCGAGTCTGTGGGGTCTTGGAGCGAAGCTCGAAAGGGCGCTGATCCAGTTCATGCTCGACATCCACACGAAGGAACGCGGCTATCTCGAGATCATTCCGCCCTATCTGGTTCTGCCCGAAACCCTGGTGGGCACCGGGAACCTTCCGAAGTTCGAAGGCGACCTCTTCAAGACCGGCACCGCCGACCGCGAGTTGTATCTGATCCCGACCGCGGAGGTGCCGCTCACCTGCCTCCATCGGGATGAAATCCTCGAGGCCCGCGACCTGCCCAAGAAGTTCGTCGCGTCTACACCCTGCTTCCGATCGGAAGCGGGTTCTTACGGCAAGGATGTCCGCGGCCTCATCCGCCAGCATCAGTTCCACAAGGTGGAGCTGGTCAAGCTCACCGGCGAAGAATCGTCCGTGGCCGAACATGAAGCCATGGTGAGCGACGCCGAAGAGGTCCTGAAGCGCCTGGAGCTGCCATACCGGGTGGTTTTGCTCTCGAGCGGCGACATGGGCTTTGGCTCCTCGAAGACCTACGACATCGAGGTGTGGCTGCCCGGCCAGAACGCCTACCGCGAAATCTCCTCGATCTCCAACTGCTCCGACTTCCAGGCCCGTCGAGCGCAGATCCGCTACCGGAAGGAGCCGGGCGCCAAGCCCCGCTTCGTCCACACCCTGAACGGCAGCGGCCTCGCGGTTGGCCGGACCTTCGTGGCCGTCCTCGAGAACTACCAGGAAAAGGACGGGACAATACTGATTCCAACGGCCCTGCAGCCCTATATGGATGGCCTGGAACGGATCGAGCGGCGCTGAGCGGGTAACCCTGATAATGTTCGATCGGACACACACGAAAGCGACAGCACAGCGGTATCCTCAAGGCCGCGCTCGGGGCTCTTAGACCCCCTGGACTACCACCCTAAACGTGGAGAAAAACTCAATGAAAAACAAAATCTTGCGCGACCTGAGCGCCCTCGCGCTGGCCGTGGCCGCGACCTCCGCTTTCGCTCAGACTGCCCCCGCGGGCAGTGTCGAGCGTTCCGACGTGAAAACCTGGGTCATCACTGTCGATGGCGTCGACTACGAGGCGCGTCCCCTGACCCCCTCCTTCGCCGGCAACTCCGGTCTCTTTCATCTTCCCTCGGCCTACACCCTGGCGAAGGGCAAGACCGGCTTCAGCCTGTTCCGCATGAACCTGGACCGCAATCCTAAGGATCTCGATGCGTCGACGCATGGCGTGAATCTCAGCTACGGCGTTTCCAGCAAGCTGGAGATCTTCGGATCGTTCGGCCTTCAGCGTAACGACGTCGACAAGCTGACCGAGCCCGGTTTTGTGAATGACTTCCCGCGCGCGGGCCGTCAGTCGACCTCGCCCGGCTGGCAGACCGGACCTTCGGACGCGATCATCGGGGCGAAGTTCAAGCTCCTCGATGACTACGCGGGCGATGGAGTCGGTCTTGCCATCCGTCCCACCATCAAGCTTCCGGTCGCATCGTTTGACGATGGTCTTGGCACGGGCAAGGTTTCCTTCGGCGCCGACCTCATCCTCTCGAAGAGCCTGAACCGCCAGGCCGAGATCCACGGCATGGTCGGCTACAAGATGAACTCCGATCCGGACGGCCTCGATCTCGGGAACGCCTTCCGCTGGGGCGCCGGTATCACCGTCCCCGTGTACCGCAAGTTCCAGATGCAGGCCGAAGTCACGGGCGCCAACTACTCGAATGCCGACTTCAAGCAGATCAACCCGGTCGACTTCGTGATCGGACCGGTTTTCTACTTCTCGAAGGGCTTCTTCATCCGTCCCGCCTACTCGCGCAACTTCAAGTTCGAAGGCACCAACGCGAGTGCGAAGAGCTCGAGCGGGCTGAACCTCTCGATGGGCTTTGCGGGCGCGGCGGCCGGCCGTTCCATCTATGTGCCGCCTCCTCCCC